>CEUF01009303.1_pt1 | contig 9961 bp, 4 predicted proteins | sample 531461 | NCBI WGS metagenome assembly CEUF01 (sample SAMEA2623350, study PRJEB7988) | marine metagenome | biome: marine biome (ENVO:00000447); feature: surface water layer (ENVO:00002042); material: "saline water (ENVO:00002010), including plankton (ENVO:xxxxxxxx)" | depth 5 m | reverse complement strand
AGGCAAAAGAGACTGAGTTGACTGAACGGCTGGCAGAATATTTGGTGTTAGCCAATAATGCCCTTACCGAAAGTGATGCTGAGCAATACCTTGGCCTACGACAATATTTAGACGACATCAATACTGTCGATCAAACCAGTGCAGAAGAATTCGATGAGCGCATAAGTGATATCGAACAGCAAGCCGAAATAATGTCTCAACCAATAGAAGCACCTGATGGCTGGGTTGATGCAGAAACTGTCTTCCCTACAAGCACCAAATTTACCGTGCTAAGACAGATATCCACCGGTGATAAAGAGGTGCTAATCATTGGACAACACAGCGATTTAGGAATCATTGGATTTTGGTTACCGGATAGCGAACACAACGTATCTGCTGGGCAAAATATCACGATAGCGCAGACTCAAGTCAAAGTGGCTGATGCGCCCAGTGAATTACGCAGTGAACATAATTTATCCAGTTTGGTGGCAATAAAAGATTGTAGCAAGATATCATTCTCTGCTGAAATCAATATGTGAATCACAAACAACCGTTTAAGCCTACATTGACTTGATACACTGTCTAATCAGCATACCAATACTGATAATATATATCCAGACAGAGGAATAGATATGGCTGCAAGAGGAATCGTCGTAATCCTACTTACCACGCTACTTGCGCCAATGGTGTCCGCTCAAGTTGAGTCGAGTGTTGACTACGGCTACGGTGCGATTTTATCAGACAACCCAGAAGACGCACCACTGACATACGCATATTCTCCTGCAGTAAGGGCAGCATTTGCCAGAGTCAGTGAGCTCAGTCAATATTCCATCGACGAGCAACAATCGGTAACCCAATGGGTTGTAGTAAGTCCCAATATAATGGGTAAAGCAGCACCATTACTTGCAGATGCCTACCTGATTGATATGGACTTTTCAAGCGGCGCAAGTGAATTCGCAAAGTTACAGTATGAGGGAAAAATTGAGGTGGCTTATCCACTAATTGAGAAAACCATGACAAAAAAATGGATTCCCAATGACGCAAATTTCGACGACCAATGGCATTTGCAAAATACTGGGCAAACTGGAGGCAATGCTGGAGAAGATGCCAACATCACCACTGCGTGGGACGACTACCGTGGCAATGGAGTAGTCATTGGCATAGTTGATGATGGCTTAGATTGGAATCACGCTGACTTAGATAATTACTACGAGGACACACTTGATTACGATTATTGTGATAATGACGGTGACCCGAGTCCCAGTTACTATGATGGGCACGGGACTTCAGCAGCCGGAGTAGCAGCCGCAGTTGGTAACAATACCATCGGTGTCTCAGGGGCAGCACCTAGAGCCGGCCTTGCCGGTTTACTACTCATCGCCTGCAGCACAACCGACACTAGGGAAAGTAATACGCTAACTCACGAAAATCAAAATATTGACATTTATTCAAATTCATGGGGACCTAGCGACAACGGCAGAACCGTTGAAGCGCCCGGACCACTTATGCTAGCGGCATTTGAGGACGATGTAAATCAAGGACGTGGCGGTCTTGGCAATGTAATCACTTGGGCGGCTGGTAATGGCCTTGATGATGACGACAATTCCAATTATGACGGTTATGCTAACAGCCGGCACACTATTGCCGTCACAGCAGTTACCCACTATGGGCGTCAATCGTGGTATGCTGAACCGGGTGCTAACATACTCGTTGCCGCACCATCTGATGGGGACGGCGAAGGCATAACAACGACTGACAACGAAGGTGGAAGTGGCTACAATAACGGCGACTACAACAACAATTTTGGCGGCACATCCTCTGCAACTCCGTTAGTCTCAGGAGTTGTAGCCCTCATTCTAGATGCAAACCCGAACCTAACTTATCGCGATGTTGAACATATTATCGTAAACAGCGCACGCATCAACGATGCAGGCGATAATTCTTGGAATGTTAACGGCGCTGGCCATGATGTAAGTCACAAGTATGGGTTCGGCGTTATTGATGCCAGTGCCGCAGTTGATTTAGCCGCTAACTGGGCTAATGTCGGCCCAGAAATTAATTTCCAATCCGGCTTACTCGATGTTGATGACCGGCAAATACCTGACAATTCAGCTCCGGGAATTAGTGAAACAACCCAGGTTTCAGAGTCGATAAAAATCGAACACGTAGAAGTGATTGTCGATATTGACCACAACTATCGGGGTGATTTAGAAATCATTCTAACCAGCCCGTCTGGAACCCAGAGTATTTTATCAGAAAAACACGAAGATAGCGGTAATGACTGGAATAACTGGATGTTTACGTCAGTTCATCACTGGGATGAGGATAGTTTCGGTGAATGGACGCTATCAATAGAGGATCAAGGCAATGGTGACACTGGAACTTTGTTTGACTGGGAATTAAACATCTACGGAACTGAGTTGAATATTGATCGAGATGGCGATGGTCTCACCAATTATGATGAAGATACGATTTACGGTACTGACCCTGACGATATTGACACTGATGACGACCAAATCAATGATGGTGACGAGATAAACATCTATGGTACCGATCCACTATCTGTTGACTCTGATAATGACGGCTTGGAGGATGGCAGAGAAATTCTCGTCAACAATACAGACCCATTGGATAGCGATACTGACGATGATGGACTGTTAGATGGTGATGAAGTTGATATTCATCGCACAAACCCATTAGTGCCAGACCCTGACGCTGACTCTGACACATTTTACTGGTTCCAAGACTGTAACGACACTAACGACCAAATTTACCCAGGTGCGCTCGAAGTGCTGAATTATGTTGATGACGATTGTGATGGCTTGTGGGATGAAGGTTTCAACCAAACTGATACCGATGCTGATGCATTGAGCGATTATGCAGAATTCCATGTTTATGGCACAGATTACACACTACAGGATACAGACGGCGATATGTTAGAGGATGGTGAGGAAATATTGGAATACCAATCTAACCCGTTGGTTTATGATAATGATACAGACTTAGACGGTTTCTATTGGTTCCAAGATTGTAACGACAATAACGACCAAATTAATCCAGATGCAGTTGAATTATTGGATGCGATTGACAATGATTGTGACGAGTTAATCGACGAAGATTTCGTCGGCCTCGACCGGGACAATGACCAGTTAGCAGATTTGGTAGAATTCTACACGATGAACACCGATCCGTTAGACAACGACACCGATGATGATGGCTTAGAGGACGGATTCGAGATATTGACAATAGGCAGTGAGCCAACCATGTTTGATACTGATGGTGACGGTTTGAGCGATGGTGTTGAAGTCTTTGAAACTATGACAAACCCCCGCATTCCTGACTTAGACGAGGATGGTGATGGTTTCAGATGGTTTGAGGAATGTGATGACACCAATATTGCTATCAATCCTAATGCAGTTGAAATCTGGAACGGTATCGATGATAATTGTAACCAGCAAATTGACGATGGAGTAAATCGATATAATTACATTGCATTTTCATCACTAGCAAATTCAACGATTAATGCAACTGAAGACACCTTATCGCTTAGTATGGACCTAGACTTATCTGAGGCTGCAATCGAGGAGATTGGTGTTGAATTTTATTGGTATCGAAATACTACCTTGCTATCGACGAATTCTTCATTTGAAGAAGGTCCATTCAATTGCTCAATCACTGAATTTGGTTTTGGGGGCATATTGTGTGCCGGTAATGGAACACTTGGACCGTATAACATTAGAGCCGTCGCAATCGATGAGCATGGCTCGGCGGAATACACTTGGAATATCTCTTACTTTGTCTATCACCCACCAGTTATACCACCCGACGAACAGTCAACTGTGTCCCGTATTGTCAACCTACTAACAGACAATGTAATGACGGCGCTAATTGGTTTGTTGTCTATGCTAGTAATCGTGCTGCTATCGATAAGATTACGACAAAACAAAGCCAATAATACTCCAGCAAATCCTCCCCCAGCACAGTCATTCGCACCTACGCTTGAAAATCGCTATCAACAGGAGACACCAAAGTATGCTGACGTCAAGGGCGCCCCTGACCTATCTATGTTCAACAGCAAGTGGAAGTGATTATGCGCTCATGACGTAATTCCAACCGATAATTCTACCATCAGTTGCGTCGGCTATTAGGTTGAATCTCTTATCCCAACCGTCTTCCGTCCATTCCCTTGACATATCAACCGTACAAGCACCATCAGTAGCGTCACCGATGTTAGATAATATCGTGTTTATCCCGCTTCCTGGAACGACCACCAAGTAACCCACTCGTGTTTCTGGATGATATGCTCCGGAGTTGGTAAATAACCCCTGGTCTGAAGATAGAGATGGAAATCTGTTCGAGTCGAGAAGTGATTCTTCAATGGTAGAGATATTCAGAACTTTAGGGATAAAATCTCGGTTGTATGAGACCGTTTCATCATAGCTGCCCTTTTGATCAAATTGACAGTTCTCCTGTGATGGTGTGCCCGTAATGTTGAAAGTCACCCAGCCAGCAATATCATCACTGGCAATCCAGGAGAGATTCCATTGAGTGTTGTCGCCAAATTGTTGGTCGATTGCTCGCCAGATGTAGCCTCCATCATCGATGGCTGCTACGGCTCCGGAAGCTGATGACTGGAGATATTGTAAGCAATCCATTGCTTGTTCTAGATTCATGGTTCTGATTACAGAATCATCAGGCATGTGTTCCCCATTTGGACCCCAATTGTTGAGGTCGCCATCGCTGGGTGACAACTCGTTTGCTTGGGGCCTAGCATCATATGACAGACCAAACTCCAGCCCTTTCGAACCTCGTGTCAAAGATGACTTCTGGAATGTGTGACTCATCGTTAATTCGCCGTCGGGCAAGACATAGTCGCCCAATAATTTCGTAGTCGTTGAGCATCCCTGACGATTACTATCACTGCCCGATATTACCACATTGACGGTCTGTTTGGTCGCCCATGGATTACCTTCCTCGACCAGCAAAGTCATACTTGCAGAGCCTAAGCACAATTCCTGCACGTCTTGATTTGTCGCAACAATTTTCCACATATCTGTGCTGCCTAATTTTTCAGTACCTAGAACACGCCAATCCCAGCCCAATCTAGAGCCTGATGCGCCGTCATCGATGTAGTCAGTGGCCAGTAATTCTTGCAATTCAACGGGCTGTAGTAACATTGAGAATCCCGGCGATAAGGTTTCTAATTCTCCAAGAATGCCCCCCACTCCGAAAGTCATCAAATTGCCTTGGAAATTGTCTTCAACTGCAAGGTTCCAGTCAACAGCGGTTCCGATAGATGCCCTGTCCCGCAGTTCTGTCCATTGCGTTGATACGAGATCGGCTGACCCAGTTACGCTAGCCTTGCTTGATGAACATATGTCGGAATTAAGAATAGAGGTTAATTGTCGCTGGATTGTTAAATCACTCAAGTCATATGTCGAAACAGATTCTACAGTTAACCAATCCATACCCAAGCCGCCTTTGGTGCTGACCACACCTTTGCGGTCAAGAGTCGATTGCGAGACCAACTGTGACTCATCACCATTGGTGATTGCCAATTGACCCACACCTGAGAACAAAAGACGCAGTTTACATATGTCATCCTCTGTCTCAAACTGATCTAGAAATAAGTCAAGAAACCCATCACTGGCCATAAAGTCGCCGTCTGAAATAGTGTATGTCATCTCATCCCCATACCGTAACTTATCGGCAGTGAATGGCTCTAATTGATTGTTAAAGTAATACCAAGTTCCAGCACCGAGGATTAGGATAACAACAAATACCGCAGCAAATTTTGGTTGCTTAACCATCTCGAACAAGGTAGTGGCACCGTCAGCAGACGAATTTACTGTAACACTGGAAACTGGGGTTTTTGGCGCTTTAACCTCTTCTTCTAGGCTGACAAATTCTGCATCAAGCACTTCTGCGTCAAGAATATCATCGTCCGTGTTGATTGATTTGTTGACTTCAACAACTGGCTGCTCAACTAAAGGTTCAACTTCTGGCGTTAGTGTGTCCTCATCCTCCAAAGACAATGATGGTTGAATAACTGCTTCAGTAGTTTCTTTCGCTGGTGTAACTGTTTCGCTAACACTTTCTTCAATGCCTAACTCGGTTTTTGTTAGCCCAGACTCGATTAAACGGGCAACTAAGTCAGACTTATTACCGCTGGTTGGCAAATCATTTAGGATGCACAAGGCTTTGAGTTTGGCTGCTGTTAGACTGGATTTCAAGTCGTCAGACAATCTCTTCACCACTAAGCCGTTTCCGGTTTACCCTTTCAATCATCTCATGTTTTGAATCAAAAAAGCGATAGTTGACGACTCGGCAAATTTACTCAGATTGGTATGGAACATATTGACCAGATTCATCTTTGACGTAGATTTGTTGTTCATATCCGCCATTAGCTAGCTTTCGATAATAATAGCCGTTACCTGCATCCTCATACGTGGAGCCATCATCTACCTGCGAGGGGGCTGCCGCCGCTGCAGGTGGTGGGCCTGCCCTGGTTGACTGATTGTCAACCGCCACATTGCTTGGTCCTGAAGATGCTTGACTTGGTGGCGCCCCGGATGGACCAGCAACTACCGCCGGCGGACCTGCAGGCCCAGCAACTGGTGTAGGCGGGCCACCCGGTCCGGCCACAATCTTCTGTCGCCTAGCCTCTTCCAATACCATTTGTTCCTCGGTAACTTTCTTATCTTCTAGAAGGGATTTCACCTTGTTACCAATTTTTTGAGCACCAACAAAAGCAAATGTCGACAGACCGAGGAAAACAAGCCCTGGAATGCCAGCAATTACCTGATTTGGCCACAGTTTACCAGTGACATCGAGGTTGGTTCTACTCGGGTCTACGATAGTACCATCTTGACCAACTGCTTTGACGTTTAAGCAGTATTGACCCATATCCAAATCAAAATCAAATGTATATGTTTTACCTTCTACCGGTGATTCAACAAATCCGTATTGATAACCGTGTTCATTACCAGCCTGTGCTTTTGCTTCTGCATCACTAGCAACTTCAGGGTCTGTGCAATCATCAATTTGCACGACAAAAACTTGCAATGTGATATTACCAGTAGTCGCAGGCAATTGGTTTACCTTGACAGACACCTCATATGGCACATCCATGAAATCCTCACCCGCTAGCGAGGGTCCCCAGACGAGGCCGAGATCTTTCTCAGCAGTCCCATACTCAAAATCGGCATCCATTGGCATCGGGAACAATGCGAATCCGAACATTAGAAACGCTAACCCAAGAAACATGAACACATTCCAACGCGACTTTTTCAATGACTCCCTGAGGGTAACCAAGGTCTCAACTTGTGGAGTCTCATCACCTTCCTCATTGACGGAATCTTCAGCTTCTGAGCCCTCATAATCAGCCTCCGTTGAGTCTAACTCTGCGTCGGACATGATACCCGGAAGTTGAATTAGCACTTCAAAGACTCTATTGTCGTATAATCAATAATTGTAGCGATGATATCAAAAAGGACTGGTCGTAGGCCGGCTTATGGACCTGAAACTTGCAGTGTTGTCAAGAGGACCTAGGCTCTACAGCACTAGACGTCTGGTTCAGGAAGCACATGCACGTGGAATCGAAGTCGAAGTTACCGATCCCATGAAATTTTCACTTTTTGTTGACGACGGTGCTATTGATATTCACTATGCTGGCGAACCATTCACTCATGATGCAGTAATCCCTAGAATCGGCCATTCAATAACAAAACACGGTGTCGCCGTTTTGCGTCACATGGAGCAACTGGGGATATGGACTGCTAACACTGGACAAGGGATTCTACAAAGCCGGGACAAGTTACATGCCTCTCAAATCCTTGCCCGTAACAAAATCCCAGTCCCGAAAACCACCTATATCAGAGACATCATCGATGTTGAACCGGCGATTGACTTTGTTGGCGGTTTACCTGTAGTGATTAAAGTGACTCAAGGAACCCAAGGTCAGGGTGTATTCCTCCGCCACACAATTCACGAATCTAGAAGCCTGATACAAGGTCTACTATTGACCGGAAAGTCTGTCCTCGTTCAGGAATATATAGCTGAGTCACACGGAAAAGACATACGCGCTCTAGTTGTTGGCGACAGGGTAGTCGCTGCCATGCGACGCAAGGCGCGGGGCAGGGAGTTTCGCAGTAATTACCACCTCAACGGCACAGTCGAAAAAGTCGAAATTAGTGAGGAATTCGAAGAGCAAGCGTGCCGTGCAGCGCGCGTCTTAGGGCTCAATATTGCAGGGGTCGACCTACTCGAAAGCAATCACGGACCACTAGTTCTCGAAGTTAATTCATCACCTGGGCTAGAAGGTATTGAGAAAGCCAGCGGAGTCAATGTGGCTGGAGAAATCATTGATTACGTAATGAGTGAAACAGCGTTTTCAGAGGTAGATTTAGACCAATTACTGCGCACAGTACCCGGATCCGGTGTGTTATCGCTACAACTGCGTAATCATCCAATGATGGTGGGGAATAAGATTGCTGACTTATTCAAATCAAGTCATGAGATTCCCGTTTTTGCTTTATCAAGAGAAAATAAATTGATTTGGAATCCGGAATCAGAAATTCAACTAAGATATGATGATGTTATTATCTGCTATGGCGAGTTAAGTCAACTTAGAGCGTCTTTGAAAAACGCCATACTAGGGGTTGCTGAACAAGCCCTTAGCGCGGTAAAAAGAGAACAGGAACAAGCCTAAACGGCCTTGCCAAAGTTCAAAAAAGGATATGCCTGCAAACAGGAACATGCAGAATAGGATCATCGCCATTGTCGTCACGGCGCTGATTATCTCATCCTGCTATGTAATTCAGGGTCCTGACCGCACTGAAAGCGAACTAAATCCCACTAACGAATATCATTCAATCAGTGATGATAATGCAGAGTTCAAGATTCATCGGCTAGGTGAAGCAATTGACTCACCAGAAACATTAGAATGGTCACCGAACAATTTGACAGAGCTAGCAACAATGCAGTTTACTATACTGCTTGATAATAATCTCCCACTAGATACCATCGAGCAAATCGACATCATTGGCGCATGGATTAGCAATAGTGGCCAAGCATTCGAACAATTCCAAGAGTCAATAACAGGATTTACCATCAACCAAGGGCCAAATATTGCGTCCATAGTGGTAAATTACACTTATCCAAGCACAGTCTGGGCTGGTGACTACTCAGTTACTGTGAACATTTTGTTCCCCGGCGATGAAATAATCTCAATGGAGCGAAGTGACATATCATTTCTTTCCATGAGTTACTATTTTGGCTACACCAACTTTAGTGATGAGATGTATTTGTGCACATGCGAGAAAGCTGTGCTGAGAATTACTTTGAAAAATACTGGTGAGGATGAAACAGAATTTTCCTATGTTGTTGATATCAATCAGACCCAAGAAGTAGGCAAAGTCGATTGGAATGAGGAGTCTGAATCACTATCAAGAGGAATTTTGGCTGCCGGTGAATCTATTGAACTAGAAATCAAGATTCTTATTGCTGATGAAAGAAGAATCAAAGGTGGAACTTTGGCCATCCCGATTTACACTCAATTATCCTATGAAGATGATGAGGGCGAACAAGTATACTTGGTAAATCAAGCATCAATCGTTATGTCGACGATATTAACGGAGGAGGTATATCCTAGTGTAGAACTCACGTTTACCGATTTTAATTACAGTGTATTGTTTGAAGAAGGGTTAACTCCTCTTAGTCCAGCAATCTTAGTTGATGACGTCTTCACCCACACAAATGATTACCTTGTAGTTAATCTTGATATTAGTAATCAGGGATATTACAATCGCTTTGTTGAGATTGCAGCGATTAATACAGAGTTTGAATACCGAGTCATATATGATGATACAAACATATCTCTCAACCAACTGATGAGTGATATGATATCAGTGCCGCGCTTAACATCTACCGCTGTCACTCTATTGGTGGAAAATATTGGTGTCTATCAATATGAGAGCCTAGA
>CEUF01022037.1_pt1 | contig 9986 bp, 7 predicted proteins | sample 531461 | NCBI WGS metagenome assembly CEUF01 (sample SAMEA2623350, study PRJEB7988) | marine metagenome | biome: marine biome (ENVO:00000447); feature: surface water layer (ENVO:00002042); material: "saline water (ENVO:00002010), including plankton (ENVO:xxxxxxxx)" | depth 5 m | reverse complement strand
TCTATAATACAAACAGATATTTCTGTAGAAAGCTGTTTTAATTTAATAGCAGCAGCTAAACCTGCCGGTCCAGCACCTACGATAACTACATCATAATTCATTTCTTCTACAGTCATAGTATAAGAATAGTATTTATAAAAATTTTTGCAATTTTTTTAACAGAATATTATGTAATACACTATTGCTAGATGCACAAACAGTATCATTAGAACCTATAGACTTACCATCCCAAGTTGTAATAATTCCTCCTGCTTTGCTTATAATAGGTTCAACTGCAGCTATGTCCCATATTTTTATATTTCTTTCAATAACTGCGTCTACTAAACCTTCAGCACATCTTAAATATCCTATAACGTCTGTCCCCCATCTAATAAAACTTGCCTTTTGAAATAGATTTTTGTTTAAGTCTGAAAAGTTTTTAAACATATTCGGATCTGTGCAAGTGATAATAGCATCTGATAATTTTTTAACATTGGAAGTAGAAATTCTTTTACCATTCAAATACGATCCATTGATATTATTCCAATACCTTTCTTTTAGAATAGGTTGGTCAACAAGACCTAATATGAAGTGATTTTTATATTTTAAAGATATCATAAAACCAAAAAGAGGAACACCTGTAATGTAGGCATTAGTTCCATCTATAGGATCAATAATCCACGTGAAATATGATTGTTTATTAGTTAAACCTTTTTCTTCACCTAATATGTTGTGTGTTGGAAATTTTGAATTAATTAGTTTCCTAATTTTTTTTTCTATCATAATATCAATATTAGTTACTAATTCATTTCTAACTCCCTTACTTTTAAGGGCCTTTGAAATATTTTTAGACTTATAGTTTTTTATTAGAATTTTTCCTGCTGTGTCAGCTAATTGGTGTGAAAAAGATAAGTACTTTTTATTTTCTAAAATCATTATATTATATTAATTATATTTTAAAAATATGTTATTAATTCATAAATACAAACTGTTTCTTTTTAAACTTCCATTTATTGTAATAATAATGCTTATATTTTCATGTTCAGGAAATAAAAACAAGGAAATACCCTATGAAGAAAGAACATTAAACACGATTTATAAAAGCGCATTGGAAAAATTAAATAGTAAAAATTATGAAGATGCCATATATGAATTTGACGAGGTAGAAAGGCAACACCCTTACTCAGTTTGGGCAAGAAAGTCTATACTTATGTCATCATATGCTAGTTACAAAAATCGTGATTTTGTAAAAGCAGAAATTAATTTAAAAAGATATATTAGCTTATATCCTGCCTCTGACCAAGTTTCTTATGCTCAGTATTTATTAGGAATGTGTCACTTTGACCAAATAATAGATGATAAAAGAGATCAAACAGCAGTAAAAATGGCTTACCAAACATTTAAGTTAATATTAGATAGATACCCAGAAACCCCTTATGCAAAAGACTCCTATTACAAGATTATATTTTTAGAGGATATTTTGGCTTCTAAGGAATTAAATGTAGCCAAAACTTACCTTTCATTAAAAAAATATATTGCAGCAATAAAAAGATTTAAGAACATAGTTAACAACTATCAAACTAGTTCATTTGTACCTGAGTCTCTTCATAGATTAGTAGAAGTTTATTTGATCTTGGGTGTAAATGAAGAAGCTATTATTAATGCAAGAGTTTTAGGATATAACTTTCCTAAGAGTAAATGGTATAAATATAGTTATAAATTATTAAAAAATAAAAATTTAATTGAGTGATGATTAAATATATTTTCATAAAAAATATTGTATTAATAGAATCTCTTAAAATTGATTTTGATGAAGGCTTAACAGTTTTTTCAGGGGAAACTGGAGCTGGAAAGTCTGTATTATTAAATTGTTTAAGTCTAGCTACTGGAAGAAGATCGGATGTAAGCTTTTTAAGGAAAGGCGTTAATGAAGGTAGTGTTACAGTAGAGTTTGATGTTAAAAATAATGGCTTTCTGAGAGACAAACTTACAAAACATGGTATTAGTTCAGATAATAATGAAGTTTTGTTAAGAAGAATTCTTTATAACAATGGAAAAAGTAAAGCTTTCATTAACGATAGCCCAGTAACGGTAGGGCTGCTTCAAGATATAGGTTCTTCCTTAATAGAGATTCATGGACAAAATGAAAAAATAGGCTTACTTGAGTCTGGATTGCATATGAGACTCTTGGATAGATATGCAGGACACTATGTTTTGCTTGAAAAGGTAAAGGAGTCTTATAAAAATTATGCCAAGCTTTCTCAAATTTATATGGATGCTTTAGAATTAAATAAAAATAAAGAAAAACAGGAGGAGGATCTTAAAAATAACATCAACTTAATCAGTAAGTTAGATTTAAAAGAAAATGAAGAAGTAACACTTAAGTCTAAAAAGGCTTTTTTAACCCATCATGAAAAAATTTTCGACGTAATAAATAAAATTTATATTTTATTAAGTGATGATAACAATACTGCAAATAATGACTTAGCTAGTAATGCTAGTAAGCTAGATTCAATAGTTGATGACTCAAAAGAAATTATAGAACTTAAACAGATAAGCCATTCCGTTAATCAAATATTAATAGAATCTAAAGAAGTAATAAATAATATAAAAAATATTAGAGAAAACTATCATTTTAACCCAAAAGAATTAGAGGAAATTGAGCAAAGATTATTTGACATTAATAATTTATCAAGAAAGTTCAATATTGAACCATCTGGACTAAATAAACTTTTACAGGATTTAGAAAAAGATTATGCCGAATTAGATAATCAATCTCAAGAAATTCATGAAATAAAAAATAAACTCGAAAAAGTAGAACAATCTTTTTTTGAGGCTGCACAAAAACTATCATCAGAAAGATTAATTATTTCTAAAAAGCTCGAAAAAGAAATTAATAAAGAACTAGGCCCATTAAAATTAATTGATGCTAATTTTAAAGTTGAAATTCTACCAAAAGAAAAAAAATTATGGAATACAAATGGGGCAGACTCTGTAAGGTTTTTAGTTAGAATGAATAGAGGTACTAAAGAATCAGAAATTCACAAGATTGCCTCTGGCGGTGAGTTGTCTAGATTAATGCTAGCTATAAATTTGGTATTGGCTAAAAGCATCAATCCTAAAACACTAGTTTTTGATGAAGTAGACAGTGGTGTTAGCGGGGCTGTAGCAGATGCAGTGGGCTTGAGATTACAAGAGCTATCTAAGCTTCAACAGGTGTTGGTAGTTACTCACTTACCTCAGGTAGCCTCTAGAGGAAGAAATCATTTTAAATCATTTAAATTTTACAATGAAACAGATGCTTTTACCGGTATCAAAAAGCTTAATAAAGAAAAAAGAGTTGAAGAAATAGCTAAAATGATATCTGGAGAAGTGATTACAGAAGAAGCTTTAAAGGTAGCAAATCAACTAATTAATGAAAAATAAATCAATAAATAAAAGCATAATAAAAAATCAAATAAAAAATTTGGTAGATAAGATTAACTATCATGATGATCTATATTATAAAAAAAATTATCAGGAAATTTCAGACCAAGAATATGATCAATTAAGAAAAAATTTAATTGATTTAGAAAAACAATTTCCAGAAGAAAAAATTAGTAATAATCCTAATAAAAAAATAGGAAAGCTTGATAGTGAAAACTTTAAAACCATTGAACATAATTCTCCAATGTTATCTTTAAATAATGCATATGAAAAAAATGAAGTAAAAAACTTTTATGATAAAATTAACTCGTTGCTCAATAGAAAGTTTAATGTTTTAGCTGAAACTAAAGTGGATGGGTTGTCTGCTTCTTTGAGGTATAAAGGAAGACTCTTAAATATAGGCCTTACTAGAGGAGATGGATCAAAGGGAGAAGATATTACTAGAAACCTAGCACATGTAGAGGGGATAAAAAAAACTTTACCGAGAGAATTTCCTGAAGATTTAGAAATTAGAGGAGAAATATTTATTAAAAAAAATATATTTGAGGAATTAAATAAGCAAAGAAAAGAGAAGGGCTTGCCATTATTTTCTACACCAAGGAATGCTGCGTCAGGTTCAGTTAGACAATTAGACCCAGAAATCACAAAAGAAAGAAAGTTGAGTTTTTATGGATACACTATAATAGGAGATAAAAGTTTTTTTGGGAACTCTTTAAGTAATATAAGAGAAATATTATTTAAGTATAATTTTTCTTTAAACCAGCCTTCTAAACTATGCAATACTTTTGAGGAAATGATAAAGTTCTATGAAGAGATAAAAAGTACTAGAAGTTCTTTAAATTATGACATAGATGGAATAGTTTATAAGTTAGACTCAATAAGTGACCAAGAAAATTTAGGAGCAACATCTAGGTGGCCAAGATGGGCTTTAGCGCATAAATTTCCTGCAGAAAATGCCATAACAACTATCAAAGATGTTTCTTTTCAGGTTGGCAGAACGGGAACTATAACTCCAGTTGCGATATTAGAAGAAGTAATAGTAGGAGGGGTTAAAATTAATAGGGCTACATTGCATAATCAAGACGAAATAAAAAGACTTTCTTTGTCATTAGGAGATACAATAAGTATTCAAAGAGCAGGCGATGTAATTCCTAAAATTACCAGTGTAATAAAGAAGTCTAAAAAGCCTGAAAAAATAAAATTTCCAGAAAACTGTCCTAGTTGTAATAGTAAGTTAAAAAGAAACAAAAATGAAGTAGCAGTAAGATGTTTTAATTACCATGGATGCAAAGAACAAGTTATCAATTCTCTATCACATTTTGTGTCAAGAAATGCTTTCGATATTGAGGGATTAGGAGAGAGACAAATTAGAGTTTTTTGGAAAAAAAAAATCATTAAAAGTTTTATTGATATTTTTTTATTAGAAGAGAACCATAATAATGGAAAATTTAATTTAAAAGACATTGAAGGGCTTGGAGAAAAAAGTATTTTAAAATTATTTAATTCTATAAAAATAAGTAGAAGTATAACTTTTGATAGATTTATCTATTCACTAGGTATTAGACATGTAGGTCAAGGAATAGCTTTAATAATATCTAGAAAATTTGATAGTGTAGAAAAGTTTATTAATTATTTTTTAACATATGACTCTTCAGATAGCTTTGATGGAGTAGGGGAAATTATTATTAAAAGTATTAAAAACTATTTGGAAGAAGACCAAAACTTATTTCAAATAAATTCATTGTTAAAATATATTAATTTAAGATATGAATATTATGAAAGTAATAAATTTTCTAATAAAATTGTAGTAATAACGGGATCATTTAAAAAATATTCGAGGAAAGTTATTACAAAAAAACTCACTTCATTGGGCGCAATAGTTTCTGCTAGTATATCAAAGAAAACCGATTATTTATTTTGTGGAGAAGATCCAGGTAGTAAGTTAGAAAAGGCAAAACTTTTTAGAATAAAGATTTTAAATAGCAATGAAGTAGAAAGTGAAATGAAAGACTAACTATTTAACTTTTTAGTATACCAGAGTAATTCATCAAAGAAGACATTAAATCTAGCTTCAGCGTCTTTCTGATTAGAAGGGGCTCCTTCTTTATTAAAAAAATTAGAGACTCTTGGTTGAAACATACCAAATTTAATAGGCGGACATCCTAATTGGGCAAGCATAGCTCTTAAAGGGCTTTGAACTCTAATACCTGCAAAATCTCCACTAGAGTAAGTGCATACACAGGATGGTTTTCTATTAAATTCTGCATAATAATAATTAAATATATTAATTAATGCAGGCGGTGGCATGTGGTTGTACTCAGCACTTACCACAATAAACGCACTGGATCTATTCAATGCTTTTTGTACTTTTTTAATGTTTTCAGGTACTTTTGATTTTTTATATTCTACAAACCTTTGGTTTAGCATAGGAAGCTTAGCTATTAAGGGATCAACTATAATAGCTTTATGTCCTTTAAGCTTTATTTGGTTTGCAAGATAATAAACAAATCTTATACCTACCCTGTTTTTTCTTGTAGACCCATATATGATAGTAAAATTAAATATATTTTTTTTTATATTTTTTTGCATTGTATTTTTAACCATTTTTTTTCCATGTTATTTAAATAAGGGGAAATAATATTATTAACATTTTTATGATAATTATTTAACCAATTCTTTTCTTCTAAATTTAAAAGAGAAATATCTATAAGTTCTCTTTCATAAGGAACTAATGTTAAACTTTCCAAAGCAAGAAGTCTCTTCTTTTTTATAGAAATAGATTTAGTGAAAACTAAATTTTCTATCCTAATACCATATTTTCCATTTTTATATATACCTGGTTCATTTGAAAATATCATTTTTTCATTTAGAGGAGAAAGATTTTTTAAGGATATGCTAAAAGGGCCTTCATGCACATTTAAACAAAATCCTACACCGTGCCCAGTGCTATGAGCAAAGTCTTCACCATTATCCCAAAGTATTTTTCTTGCAGTTGAGTCTAAGAATGAACCTGGTGTTCCTTTTGGAAATTTGCTTTGATTAACATTTATATGACTTTTTAAAACTAATGTATAATCATGAATTATTTTTTTTGCAATATTTTTTTTTCTTGTGACAGTTCTAGTTACGTCTGTGGTTCCATAAAAATATTGACCACCACTATCTAATAACAAAATATCACTATCATTAATTTTTTTATTAATTATTTTATTAGGTTGGTAATGAATTATTGCACCATTTTGACCTGCTCCTGCAATAGTAGGAAAAGAAGGACAAATAAAGCCTGCATTTTTCTTTCTAAGATTATCTATCTTATTTACAACATCAAGTTCTGTTAAAGGTCCATCATAGCTTTTATACCAATATAAGAATTTGCATAGTGACACAGCATCAAGTATGTGAGCTTTTTTAGAACATTCTATTTCTGTAGAATTTTTTATTGATCTATAGGATAACAAAATATCATCTTTTATTAACAAATGACTAGTAATTTTTTTCAAAAAATTATAGTTAAATAAAGATAGTTTTTTATCATCTATGATAATCTTAGATGATTTACAACTATTCTGTAATACTTTATGCATTTCTGAGTAAGAATAAATTTTGGTTTGTTTAGGAAGAAATCTTTTTACATTATCAGGTATTTGTTTGTTTTCAAAAAATAATTTTTGATTTTTTTTTCCAATTAGTGCACTACAAAAGACTAAAGGCGTATTGGGTAGATCTTGTCCACGCATATTAAATAGCCATGCAATTGACTCACTATTTTGACTAAATATGTAATCTGCTTTTTCTTTTGAAAGATAACGAAAAGTTTTTTGTAATTTTTTTTTAACACTTTCTCCACAATACTTAGTTGAAAGAAAAAATATCTTTGATGTATCCTGTGTATTAAGTTTTCTTTTCCATAGTAAATCTATTAGGTTATTATTAATTATCTTTATCTTTGAGGTATTTCTAGATATAACATTTTTTATATGGTTGTACTCTAAAAAACTAATAGTTTTGCTCTCTACTCCTATATTTTTAAACTTATTTTGATTATCTTTTAAAAAATCTAAAAAAGTATGATCAACAACATTTATAATTTTACAGTTTAAATTTTTTGTCTGTTTTTTAGCTTGTAGAATATACCTCCCATCAGTAAATAAATATAGTTGGTGTTGCGTTACAAATAGCATGCCTGCAGAACCTGAAAACCCAGAAATCCAATTCAACCTTTCTTTGTTTTTGGGAACATATTCAGAAAAGTTTTCATCATTATGAGGAACTATATAAGCATCAAGAGATTTCTTTTTCATGACATATCTTAAGTTAGAAATATTTAATAAGGAATTATTAGACATTTTTTATTAAAAATTCAGTTTTAACTTTTTTAAGATTGGTTTTGGAGAATAAGACTTCAGCATTATCGCCTTCAACATTTTTTATTGTACCATAACCAAACTTCTGATGAAAAACCCTATCTCCAATTAGTAAGGTATCTTCTAATTTTTTTAAATTTGTATGTGTAATTGCGGTATCAACTTGTGCACTCATGTTATTTTTACCCTCATTATTAAAGAAAAGATTACTTAGAGATATATTTTCTTCTGGCAACTCACCTATAAATCTTGATGGAGAGGAAAACAACCAATTACCATGTATATACCTTGAATTAGCATGTAAAATCCATACTCTTTTTTTTGCTCTAGTTATACCAACATAGGCCAATCTTCTTTCCTCTTCTAATCCTTCATTATGTTTTTCATCAATTGATTTTTTATTTGGAAAAATTTCTTCTTCCCAGCCAGGTAAAAAGATATTATCAAATTCTAAGCCTTTTGCTGCATGAAGTGTAAGTAGGTTCACTGTGTCTTTGGTATCATTAACAGAATTATCCATAACTAGTTGAATATGTTCTAGAAAGCTATTTAAATTCTCAAATTCTGTAACTGCTGAAACCAACTCTTTTAAGTTTTCTAACCTACCTTCTGACTCAACAGATTTGTCATTTTGCCACATTTCGACATAACCGGACTCTTCAAGAACTAATTCTACTATTTCAGAGGCAGGTAAGCTTGCTTTTTCTTTTTTCCAACTCTCTAACTTTTTCAAAAAGTACTTAATATTTATTGAAGTTTTAACATTAAAGTAATTATTTTCAGATAATATTCTACAACTTTCCAATAACGTGATATTATTCTTTCTTGCATTGGTTTGAATATCTAATAATGATTTAGTTCCTAAGCCTCTTTTAGGTACATTAATTATTCTTTCAAAGGCTAGATCATCATAGTCACTAACTACCAATCTGAGGTAAGCCATTGCATCTTTAATTTCTAATCTTTCATAAAACTTAGTTCCTCCAATAATTTTATAAGGCAAACCAATTTTTATAAATCTATCTTCAAAAAACCTAGTTTGATATGTAGCCCTAACTAAAATTGCCATAGACGAAAGTTTGCAACCTTTTGAAAAAAGGTTTTCTATAATATCACTAACGGTTCTTGCTTCTTCCTCACTGCTTGAAATATTAATAACGTGTATCTTTTCTCCTCGTTCTTTTTTCGTCCACAGGTTTTTTCCTAATCTTGCTTTATTTTTTTTCACAAGTCCATTTGCAGCCTCTAAAATATTATTCGTTGACCTATAATTTTCTTCCAATTTTATAACTTTAGTAGCTTTAAAAGCATCTTCAAACTTAAGAATATTCTTTACTTCAGCTCCTCTCCATGAATAAATAGATTGATCATCATCACCAACTGCACAAATATTTTTAAAGTTAGCAGCTAGTAAATTTAGCCATTGATGTTGGCATACATTCGTATCCTGATATTCATCTACTAAAATATATTTAAATTTTTTCTGATATAAACTCAAAATTTCTGAATTATTTTTAAAAATATTTAAATTTTGCAAAAGCAAATCTCCATAATCAACGACATTTAAGGTTGTTAACCTATTTTGATAAGTTCTGTATATTTTTTTTCCAGCAACAGATCCAAAAATTTCATCGTTTGATATATCTTCAGGGTTTAATCCTTTATCTTTCCATCTTTGAATAACATTGTGAAATAATCTTGCTGGCCACCTTTTTTCGTCTACATTATGGTAAGACAAAGCTTGTTTTATTAATCTAATTTGATCATCTACATCAATAATGGAAAACTGACTTTTTAATCCTACAATTTCTTGATGTTTTCTTAGAATTCTAGCTCCCATTGCATGAAAAGTACCAATCCACCATCCGTCAGTTCCTATTTTTAGCATATCTTCTACTCTATGTTTCATTTCGCTTGCTGCTTTATTGGTAAAAGTTACAGTTAGTGTTTCAAACGGATTAGCTAATTTTTTTTTTAAAATATTTGCTAATCTTGTAGTTAGTACTCTAGTTTTTCCTGTGCCTGCTCCAGCTAGTATTAGAAGAGGGCCTGATGTATGTAAAACAGCTTTTCTTTGGTTTTCGTTAAGGGATTCTAGAAAATTAAATGACAATGCTTAATATAAAAATTATTTTGATTAACCAGTGAGAAAAATACTCATAAGAATTAATATGATTGCTATAATTATACTTCCTTTAATACTTAAACTAATAAATC
>CEUF01127889.1_pt1 | contig 9987 bp, 10 predicted proteins | sample 531461 | NCBI WGS metagenome assembly CEUF01 (sample SAMEA2623350, study PRJEB7988) | marine metagenome | biome: marine biome (ENVO:00000447); feature: surface water layer (ENVO:00002042); material: "saline water (ENVO:00002010), including plankton (ENVO:xxxxxxxx)" | depth 5 m | reverse complement strand
ATTGGGATCTTGTCGATACCTCTGCCGAACACATTGTGGGAGGCTATCTCTGGGAGCGTTCACGTAAACCTCTGTATACATTGGTGGCGTCGGAGAGCTTATGGGAGCGGCGTATCGCGATCATGGCGACCTTTCACTTCATCAAGAAAGGTGCATTTGATGAGACATTGAAGCTCGCCGAGCAATTGCTCCTTGATACTGAAGACCTGATTCACAAAGCTGTCGGGTGGATGTTACGGGAGCTTGGGAAGCGAGACCAAGAGGTGGAGGAGGTGTTCTTGCGTGAACACTACCAACATATGCCACGGACAATGTTGCGGTACGCGATCGAGAAGTTCCCGGAAGAACTGAGGCAACAATATCTCAAAGGTACAATCAACACTACCAAAAGCGAAGAGAAGGACATTGAGATGACACCTGAACAACTTGTCGAGCAATGGTTCGGAGAATACGAAGATGGTACATTTGATACACTTGAAGAGGCGTTGGAGACTCTAGAAGAGTTAAAGGAGTCGATCCCCTCCAAACACAAAGACCTCCACAAAAAGATGAAGAAGGAGCTGATTATCCTCGGTGAGCAGCTCCGTTGCGTCTATATGGATGAACCCGTCCCAACACGTGAACAATTGCTCGAAGAGTTATAGAGGACTGCAATCCGAGTTTCTGGGATATATCTGTATCGATGTCTATTTGTCCTCGTGTGGGCCTTGTACGCCAGTTTCCACTGTTCGGGGACCAGACATGACTTTGAGCGTCGAGTTGGGGAGTGAGTGTAATGTGGTCTGTATGGTTGTTGTCTCTGTTGCCGATGATTGCGGCTCCATGTACCCACGGCGCCGTTCGATCTTGTTATTATGGCCCACAAGGGACCATAAACGTTGGTGCCTGTCAAGCCGGTATTCAGAGCTGTTCGGAGCAACAATGGGGACCTTGTTTGTGTGGTCATGTGCCCAAACAAGAACAATGTGATTGCAAAGATAATGATTGTGACGGACAGGTCGATGAAAACTGTTCATGTGGTTGTATCGGCGAGAAGAGGGCGTGTGGGTTTTCTTCTTCGGGGCAATGTAAGCAGGGGACGCAGACATGTATGGGACGCGGTGAATGGGGCTCTTGTATCGGGACCATTGGGCCATACAAAGAACTATGTGATAACAAAGATAATGACTGTGACGGACAAATTGACGAAGGTCTCTCATGTGTGCCCTGTCAGGACGGTGAGACACGACCTTGTTTTGATTTCGGGCGCGCTTTACTCGGAGAGGGAGCTTGTAAAGAAGGTACACAAACCTGTCTCGCCGGAACATGGGGGAAGTGTATTGGTCAGATCCTGCCTTCTGAAGAGATCTGTGATAACAAAGACAACAATTGTAACGGATACGTCGATGGAATGGTGCGTGTTTGTGGACAAAAAGAGGGACTCTGTGAGCAAGGCACACAGACCTGTGAGCTTGGAAAGTGGGGAGCTTGTGTCGATGAAGTCAAACCCACGAAAGAGGTCTGTGATTGTGCGGACAATGATTGTGACGGTCTCGTCGATGAATCGGATGAAGCAACATGTCCAAAAGGTGAGCTCTGTTATCACGGACGCTGTGTCAAAAACTGTTCAGAAGGTCGATGTATCAAACCTTCCGAAGAGACTGTCTCTGAGCCTGTCCCCGAACAAAAAGAAAGCACCATCGAAGAGACATTTGGGCGTCACGAAGAGCGTCTTGCTGACGATGCAGGCTCGAAAGATAGACAGATAGAGGTGATCCCAAAAGGAGAAGAGGCTTCTTTTGAGACGCCTGTTGATAAGACAAAGGACACCGAGCGCATCGAGGACAAATCAACACCAGAGGGAAAAGGTGTCTCAAGTGCTTGTGGATGTGAGAGTGGAGCTGCTGGCGGGGGAGGGTGGTTGTTGTGTTTCTTCGTGTTGTGTGGTGTGATGAGGAGGTCTCAAACAAAGGAGGAGTGATGACGATAGAACAGGTCAATATGTTCGGTGATATTGAAGCATATCTCGACAGCATGATCCCTGCACCTCATCAACAATTTATCGATCGAGCTGTGCTATTCTTCGAGCAAGACGAACGTTTTGTTGGGTTGTTGGGCGCTGGTTCGATGATCACAGGAGAGATGGATGAACACTCTGACATCGATCTTGTCGCTGTATACAGAGATGAGGAGCGAGACACCCTCTCACCTGATGAGCGTATGAAGATCGTCGAGAGTTTGGGACCATTGCTCAACGCATTTACTGGCGAACATGTCGGTGAACCTCGTCTGTTGATCTGTCTTTACAAAGATCCACTCCTCCATGTAGACGTCAAATTCGTCTCTTTGACCGAGCTCGCACACCGTGTGGAAGATCCAATCATCTTGTTTGAGGAGGCCGGTTGTGTGACGGCTGTGTACAAGAAGACCGAGCCTCACTTTCCGGCACCGACACCCCAATGGATCGAAGATCGATTTTGGACCTGGATTCATTACGGGACAGTGAAGCTGCAAAGGGGTGAGCTGTTCGAGGCTGTTGGTTTTTTGTCATACCTGCGCAGTGCAGTCTTTGGTCCATTGTTGGCGCTTCTTTACGATGAGCCACCTCGTGGTGTCCGGAAGATTGAGTTCTACGCTGCGGACCATCTTGATGCACTCCAGAAGACACACGCTTCGTATGATGTTGACTCATGTGTACAGGCTATTGATGCGTCTATTTCGCTCTATCAGGAGCTTCGTTCTCATTTTCTTGAGGAGTGTGTCCCTCGGCACGAGACGGAGCAAGAGGTCATCACTTTTTTTCGCGAGGCTGTCGGTGCACTGAAAGAATAAGGTCTTTCTTTTTGTTGGACCTTTGACACAGGAAAAGCAAGACCAACACTCCCCAAACCATCGAATTTGTACCTTCGTTGCTTTGATCACAGTGACATCCAACAGCGATATCCCACTTGGGATACACACAACGTTTTTGCGTTTTTGTTTTTCCTGTGTAGCTGATGGCTGTGACGTGGAAACAAACTTCAGTGTCGCTGAGTTTGTTGTTGAGTGTGTAAGTCATTGTTGGGTTGTTCGAAAAGAGTGGATGTGCGTATTGGGTGAATTTGTGGGGAATGACTTGGCTGGGGATAATCGTTTGTTGGAACCACGCTGCATAAGGGGATTGTGTCGCCGATGCTGTCACGACAAAATGATCTTCAACATCATCGCAAACGTTAAACTGGGCATGTTTTGAGGAGAGTGTAAAATCCGAGGTGGGGGAGTCTGACTCCTTCTCGATACGCTCTCCAGTCGTAAAGACAAGAAATGAAGAGCAGTTCGTATATTCCTTATCTCCGTCTTTTTTGCACATAAGAGAGTAAGTGGTGTTGGCTTTTAGCAGCGTTTTGGGGATGTACCGATGGAATCTTTCCTCTTTGACTGCCTCTAATTGTATATGATCGCCTTCTTCGTCTTCGAGGCGCGCATCGATAGGCTTTTCATCATAATTCTCAACCCAAATGTGCGTGTTTCTTGGGATGTCTTTTCCGACTGGAGCGACAAAAGGGGGAGGGTTGAAGTTGATATTGCAGGCTTGGGCTGCATTGCAGCCACCAAACGCAATTCCAAAGCCGACAAGACACAAGGCAAAGAAGCTGACTTTTGACATGATGAGCACCCCACAGACGATAGATTGAGAAAGAGTTCCTCAGGATACCATACTTTCACAAGAATCATCCATGCAGTTTCGCGACAGCCCTTCCAAAAAGGCTGTGGAGTGGGGGTTGTGTTGTGAGTGGGTTGTCTGTATAGTCCATGCACAACGACGAACACATCCCAGAAAGCAGCTATCATTCTGTATTTCTGTATATTTTCGTCCCATGCCCTGGAAAATTTGAGTGCCCAAAACCGCTCTCTGGCTGCTTTTACAAACGAGCGGCCTTCACACTACGGAGGAAAAGAGCATGCGTTTGGTATTGTTCCTTGCTGCTTTGCTGTGTCTGCCTGCACCCGAACAGGCGATCGCCGGAAAAACAACACGTTCGACAAAGAGCCGTTACAAGCGTTCCACAAAGAGCCGCTATAAACGCTCGACAAAGAGCCGCTACAAACGCTCGACAAGAAGCCGTTACAAGCGCGCGACACGTAACCGCTACCGTCGCAGCACTTATTCTCCCTATCGTTTCCGCTTCCGAAGCAGCACCTACTCTGGAGTCACTTTCTCCAAGAGATGGTTGAAGCTCAAGATCCGCCACGCGTGTATCGAAATCCCCGATCGTATCAACGTCGCACCCAAGCTGAATCGCCGCTGTAACGCTGCATACCGCCTTGAACGTCATCGTGGTTTTGTACGTCTTCGCTACGCGACCTTCTGCTTTGGATACTCCGGCAATCGCGTCGTCAGTCAGCATTGTAAAATTGGTGTCCCCAAAGCCGGGACCGCGTGGAATCTCAGCCGCACCAAGCAGGGCTACAGACTCGCGACTCCCAAAGGCAAGTGTATGGTCCGTAAAGGAAACTCATTTGCGCTTGGTTCCTGTAGCAGAGCCGCTCACTTCTACTTTACCCGCCTGTAATCCCACCCACTCGTGACACATCCCATCCTACGAACACTCTATCTTTGGTGGCTCGCTGCCATCCTCTTCGTCCTCCCGTTTGGCTATGACACACAGGCCTACGACGTCCTCAGCACCAAACATACACTTTGGCTCGCTGCCATCGCCATCACCTCTACTGTCGCGCTCGTCTATCAATGGCTCAACATGCGCGTTGTGTGGGGGACATTCATCATCACATTGTGTTTTATCCCGACATGGTGGGCTGGGACGCACTTCATCTTTTGGTGGCTACCCTGGTCGCAGGTGATGTGTTGTTGGTGGTGGTGGTGTCTTTTGTACGACACGACGTCCAAAGAACGCGCCTCATCGCTACCACGTTCATTGTTATACGCGGCACTTGGGAGCCTGATGGGGCTCGCGGCTTGGGTGTATGTATTGAAGTGGGCGCCATATCTTCAGCCTTGGCAACTTCCACCTTCGAGATTGGCGACTGTGACGATGGGGAATCCCAATCACCTTGGGGCGTATTTTTGTGTGGGGCTTCCGCTCTTTTTTGCGGCGGGTCGGTGGTGGATACCTGCTGCGTTCTTTGTGTTCCCGGCGTTGTTAATGACAGGCTCAAGACTCTCGCTGTTGGCGACTGCTGCGGCACTTCTCCTTGGTGGTTGTCTTCAGCTGCTTCGCAGGCGATGGCTCGAAGGGTTAGGAGTGATATGTCTCGTTGGGTTGTTGTTTGCAGGTTCGTTTGTGCTTTCACCTCAAAAGAATCTCCGTCATCTCGCGGGAGGGTGGGGAGGGTTGTCGGCGAGAAAGCATCTTCTCCGCTGTGCGATACCGATGCTTCGAGAACATGGGGTTCGTGGTGTGGGTTGGGGGAGATTCCGACAGGTGTTTCCAGAGTATCGTGGTCGTTGCGTCAAGGGGACCAAGTACCAGCGTGATCCACAACATGTCGTGATGCTCAATCTTCACAATGATTGGCTGGAGGTTATCCTTGAAGGCGGTGTGATTGGGCTTTTGTTGTGGTTGTTCTTGTTGTGGATGGGTGTCAGGCATTTGAGGCAATCGCAGCTTTCGTGGCGCGTGAAGGTGTGGTTGGCGGTGGTGTTTGTGGCGTTGGCGATCCAGATGGCCGGTCATTTTCCGATACAGTTGCCGCCTGTGATGGCGCTCGTGTTGTTTGTTTGGGTGTGTTTGGCGCGTCGACGCCCTGACTATCTCGTGTCTACACACATGAACGCTGACATTCCTGTGTTTTTGCGTTGGTGTTTGCTGTGTGTGTGGGGGGTGATGGCATGTGTACAGTGGCAATCTTATCGGGCTGAGTATGTATTTGTGAAGGCCGATGAAGCGCTGGAGTTGGGCGCAAAGGGGGCGTATGAGCTGTTGATACAGAGTGAGTCCTATTTTCCATCTGTGCGCGTTCTGAATCAAAAAGGGCAGTGGTTGCTTCGGCAACGTCGACCATTGGAGGCGCTTGATGCGTTCTATCAATTGATGAAGTGGCAGCCAGATGCCCAGACAACCGTGTATATGGCCGAGGCGTATGTCCAACTTGAGCAATACGATGAAGCGCTCAAGATCCTGCAAAGAGGGGAGGCGCTGAGGCCTGGATTTCAACCTGTTGTGCGGATCTTGAAGCATGTGAAGGAGCTTCTTTTAAGGCGAACACAGAAGAGGACATCTTCTCCGACAAGCAAGCCTTCCTCTATGACAAAACCTGCAAAGCCTTAGGAGAGCTTTCGAGTGGGATGGTTTTTTGGAGTGATTGGGGGATGGATTTTGGGAAGGGCTATCGGGGGACATGAGTTTTTAGGAGAGAGCTATCGGGGGATTTTGAAATCCCCCAGACGCGCTGCGCTTGTCTTCCCCCTCAGTTGAGCCTCTTCGAGGCTATTTGGGTTTTTGTGTGGTGTGCCAACAAGAGGGGCTGATCGCTTTGTACTGATCGCTAGAAAGAGATCTTTTCAGCATCCTTACGAAATCCGGATGATTAAACTTCTTCTCTTTTAAAATTCCTTCAGCAAAGATCTTTTTTGAACTAGGGCTATTTGATGTCTCTTGTCAGTGTTTTTCTTTTTTATGTGTCTGACTGTGTTTGATATTGAAAATGTTGATGTTTTACTTATATGTGTCAGGTTGTTCTTACGTTTTTTGTAAGAATAGTTTGATTTCTTTTGAAGGGAGGCGAGTATTTATTTGAATATTAAAGTTTATTTGTATTTGCATGTGTGTGTCAGAGGTTGGAGGGCCTGGCAGGGAAATCTTTGGGGAAAATCGGTTTTATTTTGTTTCTTGCGGCTGCATGTGTTTGTTTGTTTGAGTTTTTTTTGCCTCTGTAAGACTTCGGCAGGAGCATGATTCATGAATAATCGTAGACATAGATCATATGTTTTGCTATAGCTATAGCATATACTTTGTCTCACTTGTATATGGAGTAGAAGCAAAGCTTCTTTTGTCAGGCTTTATCCTTTTGTAAAGTAAAGTCTTCTTTGGAAGTGCCAGGACGGCATTTGCGTGGTGTTACATCTCATAGAAAACTCTTTTAAGTCAGGAACAGGTTCATGACAAAAATCGTCATTTTCTGTTAAGGTCTTATCTTGTGGAGGTGTGTATGCTCAGGCTTATTCTTCTTGGGTGGGTAGGGCTTCTATTGTTTGCTGCCAGTTCGTGTGGCTCTGGGAACAATTGCTTGTCAAATAGTGACTGTCCAGCAGGAGAGTTTTGTCTTGATAAACAATGTGATACCGTAGAGTGTCGAACGAATGGGGATTGTGTAGGGGAGGCTTTTTGTATTGAGCAAAGTTGCCAATCAAAGTCTACAGAAAAGTGTATTTCGAATAGTGACTGCAACAATGGGGATTGTGTGGCTGGTGTTTGTAAAGCCTGTACTCCTTCATGTTTGGGGAATTGTGGTCCTGATGGTTGTGGTGGGTCTTGTGGAAGTTGCCAGCAGGGATTTACCTGTGAGATAAATAAATGTGTTCAAGGATGTACTCGTAGCTGTAGTGGACGGACATGTGGTTCTGATGGTTGTGGGGGATCATGTGGTAGCTGTGGGAAGGGTTATCAATGCAGTGGCTCTGGAAACTGTGAGCTTGATCCTTCTGCTGTATGGGTCATTACGGTCACAAAAGGGAGCATTTCAGAGAGTCTTGATGGAGATTCTTGGGATTTTCCTGGAGGGCTTCCTGATCCTCTTGTTTGCTTGAAGATCAACAACAAGGAGGAATGTACAAATACCGTCGATAACACGCTGAGTCCTGTCTGGAACTATCCCTTTATTGCGACGACAACTGCGATACAGAGCGGTGTAAAAGCTGCTATCTACGATGCTGATGTTACCGACTATGAGACGATCTGCTCTGAAGGATTAATTTCCATTGGGAAAGATGATTTCCGGCGCGGCTCGCTCAAAGTGCAATGCAAATACGGTAGTTTCGAAGCGACTTTGAGGGTGAAGTAGGGAGGTGCTTATTCTTTGAGAGCGAGGCGATTTTGAAGGAAGCAGTTCCATGTACAGCCGCTCTTTCATTCTCTCCGCTTTCGTTGATGTGTTGTTGCCTCACTCCACGGCGCATGATTGACCCCTTGTATCTATTTTCCCTTTTAAATGGTGAGTTATGTAATGAAAAAGCTGATGTTCGTGTCCTGCTTTCTTTTATCTTTGTTTTTCCAAACACATGTATTTGCTAAAACAAAAGTATTTCAAATGGAAAAACAGGCGATGTTTACGTTGGAGATGCGTTCTTTTCAAACAAACCGTCGTTTGAACTCGACAAGAACTTACAAAAAGAGTCCGCTTGTTTCAACGCTTATCCAGCATCAAGCAACCTCTGTTGATCTTGGCTCTGTTGTGCTAGCCGCTATTTTGACTACCTCTGTAGAGGTGATCTTGATCGGGAATGTCGCTTCGTTTATTGCGAAAAGAAGTCAATTTGGCTGGGGGTTGGCTGGGGCGATTGCTGGGGGACTTGGTGTTCTTGGGGGCCTTATTTTCCTTGCTGATACATCGACCTTGTCCTTGGGTTTAACGAGCCTCATTTCTAGTGGAACGTTACTTGCTTTTGGAATTATGAACATGATCGCAAAACCTGATGACAAAATTGCGCTTGCTCCTTGGTTGCATCTAGATCGGGTGGGTCGTGTGGGAGGAGGCCTCTCTTTATCAGGTCGATGGTAAAGGCACCCCCATTAACGTTGCTTTTGTTTCTCAATAACATTGAAATCCCACAAAATTGGAGTTCTTCATGATGAAAATGAAATGTGTATTGGTTGCTATTTTTGCTCTTTTGTTGTTGTTTGGAACAGGTTGTACGACGACAACGACTCGGAGAGTGCTGTCTGCGCAGGGAGGTGGGAAAGGTGAGCTTTGGGTTGTTGTCACCAGAAATAGGGTGGAGAATCGACTTTTCATGAAGGTGGCAGATCTTCCGACCTACGAGGTTTACTACTGCACACCGACAGGGGGGTGTAAAAAAGTGGGTGAGTTGAAGAAAATTGATGTTCAGCAAAACACATCGCGAAGGAACTTGAACGTTCCTCATGCTCTTGCCAAAAAGGGGATTGTTCTTCCTTTCAAGTCAAAAGTTCTCTCAAATGAATGATGTGGCCATCGTTTGAGTTTTTAGTGCATTTGGGGGCTATGCCTTGTAACTAGGTCTCCGAAACCTCACCAGAAGTCTCTTTGTTGGGTTTGAGAGGGGTTTTTTTTCGCTGTAACATGAAAAATCCCCAAAGTAGACTGATTCCTCCAGCCGCCATTTTCCCGTACATCGCCCACGAACTTTGGATGTCTCTTTCATGTTGCTCGGATATGATACCTACGTGGAGCAGCTGATACCCCATGTAAAGCATCGCAAAAAGCAAGCACATTCCAAGCACACCAACAATCCAATCATACGGGATGAACGTTGAGTCGATGGATGTATCCTTCTCTAAAGAGAGGAGCGTGAAGAAACTACCAAACCAAAGCGCCACGAAGAGACCACACAAGAGTGATGACAGGATGATGGCCCACATTGGATCTCCCAAGTAGACAAAAGGGTTTAGCACCCAACCTTGGGAGGTTACCAACGTGAAGACCTTTTTTGCTGTCGTGTAGTGGAATGTCGGTTCTGCTCTCTGGAGAGAGAGCGCCAATCCCAATCGAAAGAATATTCCGATGACGACGAGGTGAACAAGTATCAATGACATTCCAAATACAGAGTAGATGTAGTGTCTTTGTAGACCTGTGAGCTTGCTCCAAGTCGTTTCTTTGGAAAGTGGCAAGGCGAGAATAGTGAGGATGGCGAGAAATACAAACAAGCCATCCAACACAAAAAAACTAGAAGAGATCGTTTGACTGAGTACTTCGAACATAGTCGTTTTCCTTGACAGGGTTCACTTTTGACAAACACAACAAAAGATAGATCGAGGAAAACGTTTGTTTTGCACTACTCCTCCTCAGATTCTCTTCGTGTCGGAAGTCACG
>CEUF01125584.1_pt1 | contig 10063 bp, 8 predicted proteins | sample 531461 | NCBI WGS metagenome assembly CEUF01 (sample SAMEA2623350, study PRJEB7988) | marine metagenome | biome: marine biome (ENVO:00000447); feature: surface water layer (ENVO:00002042); material: "saline water (ENVO:00002010), including plankton (ENVO:xxxxxxxx)" | depth 5 m | reverse complement strand
GACGCTGATAATATGACGTCTAGGACGCTCAAGTTTTCTAAAAACACAGATACTGAGCCGGACCTTAGCGAAGTTAGAAAAATGTTCGAGGATAGTGGATGGTGCTCTAGTTCCTCAGCGTCGAACAATAAAATACCAGAACCTTCAGCCAACAATGATACCATGTTTAACCACCTTTCAGTCGCTCAGTATCAAGAAAAAAAGACTGATGGTTGGCAACCGTTTCTTATTGATGTCCGATCTGACCAAGAATACGCTCAACTCAAAGTCTCATTTACCGATTTGCAAATTCCTCATGAGGAAATTTTGTCACAAGAAGAAAATATACCAAAAGATCGCGATATTATCCTGTTGTGCCGGAGTGGCATGAGATCACAAATCGCTGCGATGTATCTGCTGAATGCTGGCTATTCCAGCGGGCGTTTGTACAATTTAGACGGCGGTATCATGGCGTGGCGTAATCAGTTGCCTCAAGATATTGAGTAATCGGCATCAATCAGTAAACCAAGTAGCCGAGCCCAAACTACCGTTCGGTTGCAATACAATGGACCAGTTTTCTACTAGTTTCGCTAATTTGTGGGATGAGGTTCAAATGTCGGAGTTTATGTTCGCCGAAAAGGGGGGAGTGATTTGGCTAAGGTGATAGTCGCTGATGAGAATGAAGGCAGGCGCACTCTCCTAGCGAATACCCTCGAGCGCGAGGGTTTCGATATCACTCGAGCAGGTACTCTCAGACAAGCCGAAGGCACTGCACTAGCAACAATGCCCGAGATTGTGTTAATGGATGGAGAATGGAATAGTGGCGATGCTATCGATGCAGCTCAACGGCTAATGAGTGACCCAGAATTTGCTTTCAAGTGTCGGATTGTAGTGTTAGCAAGAAATTCAAGTCAGGAATACTTAGTCTCTGCTGCTAAAGCGGGGATCTCTGAAGTGATTGCGAAGCCAATCGATATGAAGGTGCTAATTGAGCAGTTGAATAAGCATGCAAGAAAGCAATTCGTGCCTCCACCAGCAGATGTTGATGGCCCTAGCTCCGGCGGTGGAAGTTTCGATGTTTCTATGCTCATGGGAGATTCAACATGGGCCTTACCTATGCTAAAGGGTCTGGTTGGTCCGGAAAAGATCAATCCTGGTTTCATCGATGAGATATTGGTTCAGATGGATGAGGAGGGGATTGAGGTCCAAGAGATGTTTGACCCATCAACCATGGCCGCCATGTTACGAATTGCTCTGAACAATTTAGTTCAAGATGTCGACCCAAATCAAGTCCCACCTCCTCCGAGTGATGGTGAGACAGATGATTCCAACTCAGCACATTCGTTTGACGGCATTTCTAAGAGTGAAAAACTAGGCTCGGGGAAGGCTGGTTCAACTAAATTAAAAGGCGGTATGACTACTATGGAAGATATCCTTGAGCAGCAGGCCGCAGCCATCCAAAGTGATGTTGAATCAGTCATGGATGGAGTGCTGGATGAAAAACCGGAATTAATTGCATTACATCCAGATGAGGATTTGTTTGGAGTCGATCCTGAAGTACTAAAATTGACTAGATTAACCAGTGAGCTGGTTTATGATTTAATGTGGAATCTGGGCCGACCCGGAACAGTTGACGATGTGACCTTGATTACTCAAATAGAAGACATCACTGAAATGGTTGGTGATGTTTTGAGTTCATTCCCTACGGTAGACGCGATTGACGGAATCGATGAGGAGGAGTAAGTTTGACTCCCCAGCCAAAGATAAAAATTAATGAAACAAAAGTTAGCAGAATCAGATTACTAAGTTCACTGAGCATCATCATTTTGTGGATTATCGTTGGTTATTTTGTTTTCCAAGATGTTGGTCAGTTCATCAAATGGTTTGACGGTCTCGGCACAATGGCTTGGTTAATTTACTGTTTAATGGTAACCATCGCAGTAGTTCTGTTGGTTCCAACCCCTATTCTGAAGGTTGGTGCAGGAGCCTTATTCCCGTACTGGATTGCGGTCGTGGTCAATTTTACTGCATCTGTGGTTGGAGGCTTGATTGCGTTTATGCTGGGTCGGTGGATGTTTAGGGACTACATTGCAGAAATAGTAGCCAATGATGTTCGGCTGGTTAATCTTGAATCAGCTATAACCGAGGAAGCGATGCAGATTTCTGTCCTAGTGCGATTATCTCCAATTATTCCGGACGAGTGGCTAAACTATCTGATGGCTAGTAGTCCTGTGAGTACCCGGACATTTTTCATATCCAACCTGTCAAGTATTGTTTATTCGTTTGCTTATGCCTATTTCGGACTTGTGGCTGGTGAGTTAGTATTCAGTGGTAATGGGATGGATGGTTTTGCCCAGTCACCGGTTGGGAGCATACTTCTTGTAATCGGTGTTATTGCCTCTGTCCTGATTACTCTATTAATCGCTAGAATGACAAGAAGAGCCTTAAATTCCAAGGTTGAATCCATCTAAATGACATCGTTCAGTTTGTATGGGAGTTTCATTTGGCAGTATTATGGCGCAGGGCGAATTACCGGAAATTTTTGGCTCAAGTTGGTCGCCAAAAGCAAAACTGCAATTCACTCAGCCGCTGCTTGCTGATGCCGCTAAGCGTGAGGTTTTGTTGTTCGTTGCTCAGCAGCATGACGCTAGAATCGGCATTGTCTCAGATGTGTGGGATCACGTCATGGACTCCGCAAATAAACAATTTGAGGGCCCTTCATGGGCCAAATTTTGCACGCATTTCATCACCGCATTAAGCAATGCACTTACTGCACAGGTTGAATCAAAAATGGTCAATGAAAAAGATGCTGAAGTGATACCAAGAAGGGATCTTGATACATTCATTGAACGACGCAACCTGCATTTTTTAATTGACATGAAGCTTATGCTCAGGCGACTGGCTCACTACATGTCAGTGACTGTTGAACACCGTCTAGAATGGCAGAGAAATATGACTCGAACTAGAATGATGGATGAAGCACTAAAAGAGATCTTTACCGATGGTATAGAAACTCCAGACGGTAGTAAGTTTGGTGGTAAAGGATTCCGTTCAACATGGCAAGAAGCCGTGGTCGCAGTGGCGACTGCGCTTGATACCGACCGGGATGCCGATGCCTCAGCAAAACCCGGTTCCGGATATGGTGGTGATTTAGTTGCTCCAATGATAAGAGATGTAGGTTTGTCATTGGCGATGGGTGATACGCCGCTAGGAGTTATGGCAGCAAATCTCGGCAAGGTTGGCTCCAATCAAAACGGCGGTTGGCAAGATTCAGGCGGTCGAGATTTACACATAGGTGCATGGCATGTCGGAGTTCTTCCGCCAACAGCACCATTACCAATTGCTAGCGCCACAATGACGGGTTTGGCATTTGCCGCATGGCAGCAAAAACTGGCGAGATTTCATGTTGCATGCATCGGTGAAGGGGCATCGTCATCCGGTGAGTTTTGGGAAGCACTAAACCTAGCCGGAACAAGAGGACTTCCAATAACATACATTTTGCAGAACAATCAGATCGCGTTAGATACAGCACCAGTTAACCAATCCGGAGTTGAGATTTGGGCGGACAAAGCAAAAGCCATGGGTTTCCCAAGTTGGACAATTGATGGGTCTGATCCAGCAGCTTGGTATGCTAGCGTTGCCTGTGCGAGGGAATTTGCCTTAGAAGGTGGTGGTCCAACACTAATTCATGTTGAGACTATGCGAGGGTGTGGTCACGCTCATCACCATGATGATTTGTATTTAGGCAGTGAAACGGGGACTCCACCGGGTTATGTCGATAGAGAATTATTGGATTACTGGTCTGCAAAGGACCCAATAACAACACACAGACAATTGATGCTCGACCTGGGTATTGACGAAGGAGTCATTGAAGCCATGGAGGCAGAGGAAGAAAATCTCGTTGCCGATGACAGAGCAAAACTCATTGCAATGGAATGGCCGAATCCCGAAACAGTAACTAAGGGTGTTACAAGTATTAGTGACGCTGATACCCATCAAGATCACCTTAGTCGAATGCAGAGCAGCACCGTAGAACATCGACCATCGCCGTTAGATGTTGGCGAGACGACACTAAATTATGCACAAAAAGGTGGTTGGACATATGCAAGAGCTATTCAGCAGGCAATGGTCGATATTGCCAATCGTTACGGTGATGACTGCGTCTTTATCGGTGAGGACATGGAAGTCGCTGGTGCTTTTGGCATGAATATCGCGCTGAAAAACGCTGGCCATGACGATAAATTAGTCGACATGCCCTTGTGTGAGGCAGTGATTGTTCATACCGGAACTGGTGCGGCGTTGTCGGGTATGAGGCCGATGGTTGAGATTCAATTCGGCGGATTTGCAGCTCTCGGATTCAACGCCCTCATCAATAATGCCGCTATGTTGAGATGGCGGTGGGGTGCAGACTGTCCAATGACAGTCAGAATCCCATTGGGCGCCAAAACTCGTTCAGGTCCGTTTCATGCTAACATGATTGAATCGTGGTTTGCCAACGACCCGGGAATCATTGTCTTGGCCCCTGGCACACCACAAGATGCTTATGATTTACTTGTCGAAGCTGCGGCAATAAATGATCCAGTAATCATGTTAGAACACATCGGATTATACGGATTACGTGGTGGTTTGACTGGTTGGGGAGAAAATATCAATCAACAAGTCGATACAGAGTCTGTCAACACTGCAGTCGCTGAGAATCGCTCGTATAAGATCGGTAAAGCTGAGGTTATTCGGGGTGGCAGAGATGTTACCCTGATTACTTGGGGCGCAATGGTTCATGTCGCCAAACAAGCCGCTGAAAAATTATCAGATAGCGACATCGAGGTAGAAATCATTGATTTGAGAACCCTGATTCCGTTTGATGCCAAAACATGTATCGAATCAGTGGTTCGCACCGGAAGGCTGGTTATCCTTCAAGAAGGCCAGTGGAGTGGAGGCCTTGGACATACCATCCAAAGTCGAATTCTAGAATCCTGTTTTTATCATCTTGAATCAGCACCTTGCGTTATCGGAGCATTAGATACTCCCGTGCCGTTTTCTCCTCCATTAGAAAATCACACGATACCGTCTGTCGAACATGTAATCGAAGTGCTGCGAACCTCATGTCGTTGACTTATAAATGTGAGATGTATAACGCTTTTTTCAACTGCCGAAACAAACAGTTTCGTTCATTTACCTGTGGCTGGTGGACTAATCATGAGCGACTACCGCATTGCGATACTACCTGGCGACGGAACAGGGCGAGAAGTTGCTTTAGAAGCCCGAAAAATTCTCGATACAATCAGTCAAAATACCAATATTGGGTTTGAATTGACTGAGATTGCTTGTGGTGGTCAAAATTACCAAGAAACCGGTGAGGAATGGGCCGAGGGCTCGTTTGAGTTCTGCCGCGATGAGGCAGACGCGATATTCCTCGGCGCTATTGGTCATCCAGGTGCCTATTTGCCTAATGGCGATCTTGCCGGTGGTTCAGTCATTTTAGGTTTGAGATCGGGATTAGACCTTTACGCCAATGTCCGCCCAGTCAAATTATTTGATGGAGTAATGCACAAAGTTCACGGTAAGTTCAGGCAAATATGGGAGCCTGAAATGGTCGACATGACAATACTGCGAGAGAACACTGAGGGACTTTACCACTCGCTACTAAAAAGGGCCTCAAATCGCGCACAAGGATTACCTGAATATACCATTCCGGAAGTAGAATTCCCAGATTTACACGGCGAGGTAGTCTATGACCCAAGGCCAATTTCTTCACACGGCACAGAAAGGCTAGTAAAAATGGGATTTGAGATATCCAAGACAAGAAATGGTGCACCCTTAGATGGTGTTAGTCGAGTATCGTGTATCGATAAGAGCAACGTTACCCGGGGATGCCAGTTGTTCAGGAGAACATTTGACAGCGTGGCAAGTAACTATCCGGATATTGCCACAGACTACGGCTATATTGACGCATTTACTCAATGGCTTACCCGAACTCCTGAGCATTACGATGTTGTTGTGACCTCAAACATGTTTGGTGATATTGCAACCGATCTTGCCTCAGTTTTGCAAGGAGGTATGGGTATGGCAGGGTCAGGAAATATTGGCGATAATCATGCCTTTTTCGAGCCAGTTCACGGATCAGCACCCAAATATGCAGGAATGAATAAAGTCAATCCAATTGCATCAGTAAATTCCATTCAGATGATGATGGACTGGTTGGGAAGAAAAGACGGTAATGCCGAAATCCTGGAAATCGCCAATGCAATTGAGCAGAGCGTTTCGGCTCATCTTTCTGAAGGTAAACACCTTACCTATGATTTGGGTGGTAACGCAAGTTGCAGCATGGTCGGAGATTTGATCTCTCAAAGACTAGCCAAATCACTAAGTGAGCGATAATCAAAATTTCTTTGGCACTGTTACGGCACTGGAGTTTTCTAGGTCTAGGTCTTCCTCATCTTCTTCAATTGTGACAGTAATTTCATCATTGTTGGTCGGGGTTTCTTTTGCCATAGTCTCTAGCTTGTTGATGTGTTGTTGAATTAGTTCAAACTCTATTTCTAAATCATCCATTTCGTCTCTTACTGACTCGATTTTTGCGCTTATTCGCGCGGCGAGTTTCTTCAATTTCCTCATTACTCGCTTCTCGGACATGGTTATTCCAATGGCTTCGAGTTTTTGAATTAAATCATTGAGATTGGACCGGTGGATTACCTAATTTGTGCCGTAGTCCTGCTGCCACTAACGCACCGATAATCGTTGCAGCAAAGTATATTGGAATAACTTCGATTAGTCCTGAGGCAATGTTTGGGCCAAAGGTCCGTGCGGGATTCATTGACGCTCCAGTATACGGTCCGAAAAAAAACGCCAATACCGCAACAACAAGTCCGACAACGATTCCAACTATGTAGTCGTTGTCGGTATGCCAAATGGTCAGGTAAATGCTCATCATGAGGGTGAATGTAATAATAACTTCAATTGTTATTCCCAAGTCTATACTGGTCGCGAAATCGGTTGCGCCGTAATTGCCAACCAATAGCCCAGCCAACAGACCACCAATTAATTGCGCAGTCAAGTATGCCGGTAACAGTCTCTTTTCTAATTCCCCAGTGAGACTGAAGGCAATCGAAACTGCTGGGTTGATATGCGCTCCACTGTACTTGCGCGAGGCCATGATGACCAGACAAACTGCTCCACCAAAAGCCAATGAAATAATTGGCCCACCTAGATCTTGTTTGATTGCCAAACAACCGATGAATACCATGAAGAATGTTCCAACTAATTCGGAAACGAACTCCACACGCATAATCACTCCAGGTACCGGCATTTAATCCGTTTTTCTACATAGATTACCATATCATAATTGTGAATAACTCATACAGTCTAGGCTAACCATGGCGCAGGACGGCAAGTTGATGGGAATCCCTCAACTACTGCAGTTCAACACCCTGATTATCCTTGCTACATTGTTCTTGGCGATAGTCGGCAGTCAGATTTTGTCGACTAACATGGGTGGTAACAACATCATTTATTCGATAATTATTCTATCTCTAGCCTTGGGTTTGCTGGTTGTTTCTGCAGACTTTTTCATCGAAGGTGCCAAAGGTCTTGCCCGCCGTGGTGGCATACCTGAGGTGGTGATTGGCTTGACCATAGTATCGATAGGCACATCTTTGCCAGAAATACTCGTAACCTCAACTTCCGCACTAAATGTCACAGAAAACCAGGAAGTCGCTGATTTTGCGATTGGAGGCATCCTTGGTTCGGTTTTAGTCCAAATAACCCTAATTCTTGGCTTTGTTGCTTTGGTCAAAGGTCTGAAGATTAGGCCTTCGTGGCTAAATCGGGATGGTATGATAATGATGCTTTCACTACTTCTAATGACATTCTTCCTAATCAGCGATGAAGGTATAACCAGGCTCGAAGGCATCATTCTTTCTAGCCTTTACATAGTATACATCAGTTGGCTACTCTACAACAGAAAGGAGATAATGGACGAAGAATCAAGCGGAGAGGCTGAATCCATTGAATTACGTAGCTTGTCTTGGTCGGGTGCAGCATATTTTGTCATGGTATTGATTGGATTGGCACTTGCGGTTTTTGCTGCTCATCACTTAGTCGTGAATGCCAGTGATCTTGCCTATGAAATGAATATTCCTCATGCAATTATTGGGACCGTTGTTTCAGGCTTAGGGACCTCATTACCTGAGTTAACCATTGCATTCATGGCTGCCAAGCGTTCGCAAGGCGTAGCAATAGGAACTCTGATTGGCTCTAATATAACCGATCCTTTACTCTCAATAGGCATCGCTGCAACGGTACACCCACTCTATCTAACAGATGCCGGGTCAGACATGATAATGCTGGTAATTCTACCTGCCTCGATAATCAGCACGGCAGTTGCCCTATTGTTGATGCGCACATCTTATGAATTTAGAAAATGGGAAGGTATTATTTTGATAGTTTTGTATTTCATATTCTTAGCCGTGTGTGAATATTTCCGAAGAGTCGGTTTCTAAACCATGAAATCTTAACCCTCCACTGCTTCGGGTAATCATGGTCAACTTCAAGCTTGATGATATGCAAGAAGGTTTGAGAGATTTAGCACATGAATTTGCTATTGATGAAATCAGACCAAATGCTGAACAGTGGGACGAAAAATCGCAATATCCAAAAGACGCAATTTCCGCTGCTCACGAGCTTGGTATTCTAAATCTACACATACCAGAAAAATACGGCGGAATGGGCCTCGGGTGCATGGAAGAAGTACTCGTCAATGAGGAACTTGCTTGGGGTGACCCTGGCTTCGCTACTGCGGCTTATGCTACTGCGCTTGCCTGTGCACCGCTGATTACCGGGGCAACAGAAGAACAGAAAGAAATCTGGCTTCGTAGAGTCGCTGAACAAGGTCACTTAGCATCGTATGCAGTTACCGAACCAGGTGCTGGTTCAGATGTCGCAGCCTGTAAAACAACGGCGGTCTTAGACGGCGATGAGTATGTCATCAATGGGGAGAAAATGTGGATAACTGGTGCTGGTTACTCAGATTTCTTTTTTGTATTAGCAAAAACCGACATAAACGCTGGATATCGTGGTATGTCTGGATTTATTGTCGAGCGTGATGCGGAGGGATTTTCTCTGGGCAAAAAAGAGACAAACATGGGACAAAGATGTTCTGACACAAGGTCAATTGTATTCGATAATGTAAGAGTAAGCAAAGACCAATTAGTTGGCGGTAGCGAGTCTGGAGGATGGATGAATGCCATGAAGGCATTCGATGTCAGCCGACCCAATATTGCTGCTCATGCAACCGGTCTTGCTCGTGCATCTTATGAGCATGCATTACAATATTCCAATGAACGCTCAACATTCGGGAAACCTCTACACAAGCATCAAGCAATACAATTTATGCTTGCAGATATGAAGACGAAAATCGAAGCCTCCAGAATGCTTACTTGGAAGTCAGCATACGAGTCTGATGGAGGAATTAGGAATACTGAGTCTGCTGCCCATGCCAAACGTTTCGCCGCCGATACAGCAATGGAGGTTTCAACCGATGCAGTGCAAATTTTCGGCGGCTATGGTTACTCAGAAGAGTATCCAGTTGCCCGACTAATGAGGGCTGCCAAAGTAATGCAAATTTATGAAGGATCATCCCAAGTCCAACGCATGATAATTGGGCGAGAAATTACTAAAGATTTCTAGCCGGTTTTGGCGGTGATTTTTTGCCTACATCTACTCCAGCAGTGATTCTGAGTGGTGGTCTTAGTGAACGCTTGGGACAGCCAAAAGCGCTGGTAAAAGTCCGTGACCAGACCATCCTTTCAATTGCAGTGAAAAAGCTACAAAATGTAGGTTGTAATCCAATAATCGTAGTGGTCAATCAAACTCTCCAATTTGAAGCCCTAGTAAACTCAAATGGTGCCACAGTAGTAGTAAACAAGACGCCGGAAGCAGGTAGGACAGGCAGTCTAAAAATTGGGCTTAATTCAATAATTTCTGAGTTAGGCAGAATTCCCAGCAAACTGCTCATGGTTCCGATAGATCGTCCGGGTTGGAAGGTAGCACACGTTATTCAATTGTTGAATCAAAATACCTCCTCATG
>CEUF01004404.1_pt1 | contig 10076 bp, 4 predicted proteins | sample 531461 | NCBI WGS metagenome assembly CEUF01 (sample SAMEA2623350, study PRJEB7988) | marine metagenome | biome: marine biome (ENVO:00000447); feature: surface water layer (ENVO:00002042); material: "saline water (ENVO:00002010), including plankton (ENVO:xxxxxxxx)" | depth 5 m | reverse complement strand
GGATTATCCTCCATGTAAGATACGCCTTTTCCTTTGACGGTATGAGCGATTAATATAGCGGGATTGCCATCATTACCTACTAAGAAATCCAAACCTGCAACAATCTCTTCCATATTGTGACCATCTATTTCTTTGACGTCCCAACCAAAAGACTGCCATTTAGCCGGGATATCAAACATTCTCATTTGAGTGTCGCAAAAATCATCATTTTGTATTCTGTTGCAGTCTAGAATTACCTTTAAATTACCGAGTTCATGATGTTTTGCTGCCATAGCTGCTTCCCATACACTCCCCTCTTGTATCTCTCCGTCACCTAACATAACGAACACATTGCGTTCGCTATTTGATAGTCTGCCTGCTATTGCACAGCCCATGCCGAATGAAAGTCCCATGCCGAGTGAACCAGCAGAGAAGTCCACACCAGGGCACCACTTCATATCGACGTGTCCTTGGCAGACACCTCCTAAAACCCGGTAAGACTCAAGATCTTGTTTGGTGATGAAATTCATTTCTGCAAGTATAGCATACATTCCTGGTGATGCATGACCTTTCGAAAGAATAAATCTGTCTCGGTCTTCCCAGTCCGGCTTACTCGGCTTTGCTCTCAAGTAGTTTGCATATAGTGCAGCTAACAAATCGATTTCTGATAGCGACCCACCGGGGTGACCGGCCTGTGCACGGTGGACCATTTTGACAATTTCAACGCGGCATTTTCTTGCAAGTTCTTCAAGTTCCGGAATTGACTTAGACATATTACGACCGAGCGGATGTCGGCAAAGACAACCTTTGATGCTTTTGTTCGATTTTAGGCAATTATTTTGCCAGCCTAAACATCGATCTTATTTTGCCTACGAGGTCAGAAAATATTAATCCGAAATCCCGTAGAAGATTGCCGTTATTTGGCAGAGTTCTAGTTGCTAGCCATAAGAACACAAGCACGAACCAACCGAAAAATATCAGTGACAGGAAGTTGCTCAAGACCCCAGTGGAAAATAACGCAGTTAAGTCAATTTCAAGGACAATCAATAGTGCTACAAGCACTCCTAGAATCGATTCACCGGCAATAAATCCTGCGCCAATCAATACACCTCTATTTTCAACCTCTTTGGCAGCAGCGACTGCCCATTCGGATGGTTCATCCCGTAATTCTCCATCCACTCTGATATGAGCGCTTCTAAAGGCAAAATAAGAGAGAACTCCTCCAAGCATAATCGGAACAGATAATCCAAGTGGCAGATATATCCCGATTGCAACACTCATGACTGGCATTTTTAGCCAAATTAGCACGACAGCAATTACAACTCCCAATATTATCATTTGCATGTTCACGTCACCAACAAACGAACCTCTAACGATATCACCAATCAGCTCAGCTTGTGGCGCTAGTAGGGCATTATCACATGACCTGCCTGTCTCGGCTGCTTCCCTGAGACAAGCAGTTTTGGTTATGCCAAACGCATTGTGAAGCAGTTTCAGCGTGGGACCAATTACCAATGCTCCGGTGATAACGCCTATTATCTCTGCAGTCTGTTGTAGCCTAGGTGTAGCCCCAACCATATGGCCAGTTTTCAAATCCTGCATGACATCTCCGGCAATTGCAGCAGATGATGCTACTATTGATGCAATAAGCATAGTTGCCAACATAAGTGTTGGTGTTGAGAGACCAAGCATTAAGTCGCCAATGATCCAAACTAAAGCCACAGTGAACAAGAGGGTAGCAATTGTCATTCCTGAAACCGGAGAATTTGACGAACCAACTACACCGGCGATGTAACCTGCAACTGCGGCAAAGAAGAACGCAGTAACCGCCAAGAAAGCAGCTCCTGCAATTGATAATATCAGCGAACCGGTTTTCCACCAATAAAACAACAGAGTCATTCCAACGATTATTGAGCAAAAGATGAAGACAAATCGCATCGGTAAATCGATTTCTGTCCTTAGTAGATTTTCATCATCTGCTGTAGAGGTTTTGAGGGCTTTGGAGATGCCGGTAATGATACTTTTTCGCATCGACCATAGAGTGTACAACCCTCCTACTACCATTGCGCCTACGCCAGCATACCTGATTTGTGTTGCCCAGATTCCTTTGAACTGCTCGACACTTGAATCGCCTGGACCCCATCCGTTCATTAATCCATACATTGGGACTAAGACCATGAAGCCGAGCATTCCGCCCAAGAAAATAAATGACGCAATTCTGATGCCCACAATAAACCCAACAGACAACAATGCAACAGAGAGGTCAATACCGCCGTAAATTTTGGTGCCGAGGAAATCAACAACTCCTTCAACAGTATGGTGTGTAGCTTGGAATCCCTTTACCATCAAGCCATATATGGCCCCTATGCCAAGAGCATACAGGATAGCTTGAGATCCCTCGCCACCCTCTTCTCCAGCAACAAGAACCTCTCTGCAGGCTACACCCTCAGGATATGGCAGTGCCTCTTCAACGATGAATAATCGTCTTAGAGCAATAGTGAACATAGTGCCCATCAAGCCCCCAAGTAGAGCAATTATTGTTGTCTCAACTAACTTGATATCATCCCAAAGATTTGGAATAACTAACAAGGCAGGAACTGTAAAAATCACACCAGCAGCGAGTGATTCACCAGCACTAGCCATAGTTTGAACCGCGTTATTTTCGAGTATACTAACATCCTTGAACAAACTTCGCAAAATAATCATTGACATAACAGCAGCAGGTATACTTGCTGAAACCGTCATACCGGCATATAATCCTAAGTAAGCATTTGCCGCAGTCATAAGAATACCAAGAAGGATTCCGACCAGAATTACTCTCACGGTCAATTCCAACGGCGACTCTGATGCTGGAATGTAAGGGGAGCCGTGCTCTGCCATGGCAGGGCTAAAGATTACTGATTGTTGAAAACATCGGAATATGAATGGGAATGCCACCACCAATATCATAAGTGTATTACTCGTGGTTTAAGGAACGGTCGATGTTCATGAACGATAATTGGCATAAATTATCTCCGGTCGAGGTGATGGTTGATTTAGATGTCTCTAGGTCTGGATTATCCAATAGTGAAGTCGAATTAAGGAGAGCAAAATTCGGTGAAAATAAATTGGCCGAACCCGAGCGAACACCGGGTTGGAAGCGTTTCTTATCACAGTATAACGATCCGCTAAACTATTTGCTAATAGGTGCCGCGATAGTGGCCCTTTTAATCCACCCTGATGAGCCTGGGGATGCGATTTTCATCTTTATGGTGCTAACAGCAAATGCATACTTTGGTTATTGGCAAGAAGGTCAGGCAGAGCAAGCGATGGAGTCATTGAAACAAATGTCTGTGTCTCAATGTGTTGTTGTTAGAAACAATTTAGATATTGAAATAGCTACAATCGATTTGGTTCCGGGTGATATTGTTAACTTATACGAAGGACTCAATGTTCCTGCAGATATAAGAATTTTAGAATCTTTTCAATGTAAAATCGATGAGTCGGCTCTAACTGGCGAGTCACTTACGGTCGAGAAGTTTACAGAGTCATTACCTGAGGATACCTTACTTGCTGACCGTAAAAATATGGCATTTATGGGCACATGTGTCGCTTCTGGTAGGGCAGTTGGTGTTGTAGTCTCAACAGGTATGAAAACTCAGTTAGGGAAGATTGCTAGCGACATCGCAAGTTCAGATACTCCAAAGACTCCATTGGAACTAAAATTAGAATCATTAGGAAAGTTTCTCGGCTTTATCGCTCTGATTGTTGCCGTTTTGTTAGTATCGATTGAGATGATTATCGCTTACGGTAATCCAAAAGTCGACATTTGGGAAGCGGCAATTGACCAGTTCATTATCGCAATTGCGATTTTTGTCGCTATTGTCCCTGAGGGATTACCGATTATCTTGGTAATAACCTTGGCATTAGGGATGCGTAATATGGCAAAACACAAAGCAATCATACGACGAATGAAGGCTGTCGAAACGTTGGGCTCAACTACTGTTATATGTTCTGACAAAACTGGAACACTCACTAAAAATCAAATGACAGCGAGGCAAATTTCAACAACAGAAGGAACGTTTCAAATTACTGGAGAAGGTTTCAAGCCCAAGGGTGAAATTCTATTCGAGGGCAAACCGTTAGGTGATGATGATTTCTCAAAGCATCAAAATGATTTAGGTTTTAGACTAGCAGCTGCATGTTTAAGCCTCTGTCATAATTCTCAGATTAGCAAGTCAGAAGGTCAATGGGTTGCACTTGGTGACCCGACCGATTCCGCATGCGCCGTTGCTGGATGGAAAATCAATGGTGATGTCCACAAGTTTGCTCAACGTCACAGCAGACTTCATGAATTCTTTTTTGATACTAAACGGAAGCGCATGTCAGTAATCCATGAGTATGAGGGTGAACGGTGGATATTCTCCAAAGGTGGCGCTGGTGGATATATCGATTTAGTTGAATGGAAGGTATCAGGGGACGAGATAGTTCCAATTGAACCACAAGACTTCGACAAAGCGGCTGAAGCAAACAAAGATATGGCTGGTAAGGCCATGAGAGTATTAGCACTTTGTGCCAGGAGACTGGACGATGACGAGGATATCTACGATATGGAAAAAATCGAGTCTGGATTTATTTTCCTTGGGTTAATCGGTATTATGGACCCTCCACGTCCAGAGGTAAAAGAAGCCATAGAGATATGTCAAAATGCTGGAATTAAAGTCAAGATGATTACTGGAGACCAGCAATTTACTGCTACTGCAATTGGTAAAGAATTGGGTATTACAGATGGTGGCATACCGGCGGTTAACGGTAGTTCGATAATCAAATTCAATGAAGCTGAAATGAACGAGGCTGCAACAAACTCAACAATCTTTTCAAGAGTTACACCAGATCAAAAGATGCGTATAGTCAGTTCATTGCAGAACCAAGGCGAAATAGTAGCAATGACGGGAGATGGAGTCAACGATGCTCCGGCTCTTTCCAGAGCCAACATTGGTATAGCAATGGGTATTTCTGGTACTGATGTAGCCAAAGACGCAGCTGACATGGTATTACAAGATGATAATTTTGCAAATATTGTTAATGCTGTGGAGGAGGGTCGTAAGATTTACCAGAATATACGCAATTTTGTCCGTTATCAAGTGTCAACGAATGTTGCAGCAGTGTCGCTAATTGTAATATCAACACTTATATTTGGGTGGAATTTACCGCTAACGGCCACTCAAATCTTAGTAATTAATATTCTAATGGACGGACCGCCAGCGGTTGCTCTTGGTGTTGAGAAAAAGCATGGTAACGTCATGAATAGGCCACCGCGACCCGTTGACGAAGGTCTACCGAATAAGAACGATATTTGGCTTATTTTTTATCTTGGAGCTGTAATGGTTGCTGGAACTCTGTTGGTATTCTTCCTTGCCGGTGGTGGTCTTGAGTCGTGCAATGGCTTGCCTTTGTCAGATGGGAGTAATTTACCATTTGATCAAGCTGCATGTGAGTCAGGTGACCCTGTTGCACTAGCAGAGTGGGAAAATTATGCTGATGAACGATTTATCCATGCACAGACAATGACTCTTTCAGTATTTATAATGTTTCAATTATTCAATGTTATGAATTGCCGGTCGCAAGAAGAAAGTATATTTTCATTAGGTGTATTTTCAAACAAAGCAATCAATATTGCCTTTATAGCATCGTTTTGTCTGCTACTTTTCTTTGTCCAGTTAGCCAATGTGACCATACCATTTACGAGTTTTGAAATCGGAGGGTTATTGTCCACTAAGGTATTATCCCTCAATGATTGGATGATAATTATTTTCGTCGCAGTTCTTGTTGTGGTTATTGAAGAGTTCAGGAAATTTATTGTCAACTCAAAAATATTCGCAATTGGTAACACTCGGTAGATTTTCTACATATATATTTGAAGGACGGCAGGGTCCATACAATATGCCCGGTTGGATTTCGACCCCTTCATCTGCCGGTTGCGACGCAGATTGGGTCCAAAATTTCGGTCAATTAGTGGAAACAAAACAATGGAGTGAAAATCTCACAGATATCGTCATGAAACTAACTAATGGTATTCGCCTAAGTGTTGAAGACGGTGTTAGATTATTCGAGCATCCAAACCTCTATGAGGTTGGGCAACTAGCAAACATGGCCAAGGTGTCAAGATATGGAGACCATGTATTCTTTAATTCAAATGTCCACATTAACCAAACCAATATTTGTGTATTAGCATGCAAATTTTGCGCCTTTAGGCGCAGTAAAAAGCAATCTGATGCTTACGACATATCAGTAGATGCATACCTTGAGGAAATGGCCAAATACGAAAATCTTGTTGATGAGGTTCACTCAGTTGGTGGCTTACATCCTGATTGGGATGTTGAGCACTATGAAACTCTAATCCGTGCAGCAAAACAACAGTTCCCAGATATAGCCATTAAAGCACTAACCGCAGTTGAAATAAAACATCTATCCCAACAAAGCGATATTAGCTTCAAGGAAACTTTGCAGCGACTGAAATCCGCAGGATTAGATTCCCTTCCTGGTGGGGGAGCGGAAATACTCAACGATGATGTAAGACAGGTAATATGTAACGGAAAAGAAAGTTCTGATGAATATCTAGAAATCCATCGCCTTGCTCACTCGCTAGGAATACCATCAAATTGCACTATGTTATTTGGAACCATAGAAAGTGTCCATGATCGGGTTGTACACATGGATAAGTTGAGGAAACTCGCAGATGAATATAATCTATTCCAGTGTTTTGTCCCATACCCTTTCCTACCAGACTCTACGAGATTACCAGAGGCTCAACTAGCAACTTCTAATGAAGTGCTCCGGACAATTGCCGTGTCCCGCTTGATGCTCGATAGCATACCTCACATCAAGGCATACAGAATGAATATAGGCGACGAGGTAGCTGAACTTGCTTTGAACTTTGGAGCCGATGATATTGATGGGACAGTCAGGCAGGAATCAATAATGCACCTTGCAGGTGCTGATTCAAGCCTAAATTATGATATCTATCAAATGGCCAAGTTAGTTGAAGATGCTGGTTTCATTCCAATTAAGCGAAACACTACCTATACAACTTTCACCACAGTTAACGTCGAGCCACCAAAACGTCCAAGAAGACTAAACGTCATTGCGTGAGGGTAAATTATGGTAGTAAATATTCCAGCACTTGATAATAATCGGTTTTCTTCATGGAAAGATACTATCGGACGTGTTGCATTTATGAATTGCGATCCTCTATTCTTGCAACTTGGTGATGACTGGAATGTTCTTTCAGCACCACCCTCTTGGCTTACTGGCCACCTCCTACGCCGTGATTGCGTAATTGCACCGATCCCTGCTGCAGATTATGCGAAAAACTCAAGCGAATTGGTATTATTGCCAGATTTAGGAATATGTTCTAAAGGCGAAGTTGGTAGTGTGCTACTGTTTGGCTCAATGCCGATCGAAGCTATGGATTCAATATCACTTCCATCAGACTCATCTTCATCAGTCGCACTGCTAAAATATATACTAAAGCAGAAGGGACTCGACCCCAAACTAACCGTAATGGGCCCAGACATCGACTCCATGTTATCTGTATCAGATGGTGCTTTGATAATCGGCGATAGAGCGTTAGATGCATCAAAAAAACACCCCAGCAAAGTAGTCTTGGATTTAGGATTAGAATGGCAAAACATTTCTGGATGCCCTATGGTTTTCGGTGTATTTGCTGCTCGCAGAGACACACCATTAAGCAGCATAAGAAAAGCATACGATTCCTTGCTTGAACAACTAGTGGAGTTTGAGAATAATGAAAGCAGAAGAGACTTGATAGTCGAACTGTCAGCAAGCAATTCTGGTTTGTCAGTCGCTAGATTAGACCAATATTTTGGTGAGGTGTTTAACCGTCTTGACGATGAACACATAAATGGACTGAATAGGTTTTTGAAAAACGCTTGTGGTCTAACTCAGGGTGCTGAATTTGTCAGACTTTAATCATCTTTTTTCACGCTTCTAACCCTGCGAACTTTCTTAACTGATTGAGGTCTTTTCGAAGCTTTGGTAATTGGCTTCTTGCCAGATATTATTTTTTCACCAGGGATGTCTAATTTTCCGTCTAAGCGTTTCCTCTTAGTGCTCATTATTGGGCCTTGGGCATTCCTATTAATTCTGCCACTGCGCCGCTTGACACCTTGTTTATCAACCATTTCAGCATCATCATCAAGAGTAAATGCTCTACGATCCGTTGGCCTCTCCTCACTTGGGATATTTTCTGTAAGTATCGGTGAATCTTCTACCTGCTTGCTTACATAATCCGAATCCACAATAGGTTTTGGCTTACTGTATTCGTTTGCATCAAATTCAATTGTATCAAGTGAATCATCGGCATAGAAGTTTTCTTCATCGTTGTCAACATCATCAAATTCTGTATCGTCTAAAATCAATGAGTTTAGATTCCTTCTTCTGATTAAAATCCATACAATTGTGACAAGGCTTAGAGATACAACAATAATGATAAACAAATTTTCAACAATTGATTCTACCAAGGAATTTATTTGTGATTCCTCAGTTACTACAGCTGTGAAGTTGAGTTCGGGAGTTTGTGAATCTTGTTCATTCCACCATAACGTGGTAAGTATTTCACCTTCAATGGTCAGGTGATTTAACAGTATTGGGTGACTTTCTACTAAATGAGTAATAGAGGAATCACTTACAGATATTTGCTCGATGAGGAACAAAGTCACTGGCAGACTTATGTTTGGAGCAACATCAAATACAGTTTTGAAGCTGAACTTTATTTGTTCCTTGTCAAATGTCTTGGTAAAGGACAAGCCGGACAATATTTCGCATTGCATAGTTCCATTGTTAATTTGACCAACTGACAACTCTAGGCTGTTCCGCAATTTTTGGATATAATCATTCTTGTCCATATTATTACAAAACGCATTTTCCACCATATTTGTCTCTTCATAACTTATTCTTTGGTCCGATATGATGCTGCGCCTAGACAAATTTCTGAATGTATAGGTGTCTGATTGCGACATAGTGTAAATGTCCTCAACAATTATTGTGTTGCCTGCAACATTTACTACCATTTTTCTGATGGTTTGCAAATCGGGATCTCTACTGCAGAGCGTAGAGTTGAAGCAATTAAAATCCCAATCATCTTGAATAGAATCTCCATCATCATCTAAATCTAGCGTATCTGGAATGTTGTCGCCATCTAAATCAGAACCCATGGCACCGTAGCCATCTGGGTAGGTTGGGGTTCCATAAATTGCGATATGGTTTGCGTCAGTTGCAACATAAAAATCAGTTAACAATCCGTTGCTTTCGACAATGGTGAAGTCCAATGCTTTGTGCACAAGTTTGGTTGAGTGTAACTGATTGAATGTTGACCCATCCAGGGCGATTAATTCAGGGGTTGAGTCAGATTCTAAAACATACAAAATATCTTCACTTGTCGACCACATAATGCCGTGGTTTTCACCCGAGTCGATGGATTGCAGAGGCAGCCCGGATATAGCATATGAGAATATATTCCCGCTTGTTGTGGCAACGGCAAATTTTGCATCTGAGTTACTAAAGTCACAACCAGTAATCTCTTCGTTGACATTGATATCAGTAGTTATTGGTTCGCCACCCTGATCCCATAGCTGAACTTTACCTAATTCGTCTCCGGTAATGATATAGTTGCCGCTATCGGAAAAACCAACACATGTGACATCGGATGTATGCATGCCGTTTAGGGCCATAACTTCACCCAAATGGCTTGAATTAAGTACCAACGCACCGTTATTCATGTTTGCCACTAATATCATATCTCCGTTGGGCGACCAATCGATATTACTGGGCCGGTTGTTACCACGGGCTTGTTCAGATTTAATTTCCATTTCAGCAATGTCGATTATCTTAACAGAGTCCGGAATTGATTCTATTGCCAATGTGGTTGCTCCCAAATACTGGCCATCAGGAGAAAAGTCGATATGAAAAACTTCGCGACCAAGATCAAATCTATGGATTATCTCGAGACTAGTTGCATTGTGTAGCTCGACAAATGTGTCATAAGAGCTGGCAATTAGAGTGCCGTCAGGGCTAATCGTAACTGAATTGGTGTAGGC
>CEUF01038141.1_pt1 | contig 10077 bp, 5 predicted proteins | sample 531461 | NCBI WGS metagenome assembly CEUF01 (sample SAMEA2623350, study PRJEB7988) | marine metagenome | biome: marine biome (ENVO:00000447); feature: surface water layer (ENVO:00002042); material: "saline water (ENVO:00002010), including plankton (ENVO:xxxxxxxx)" | depth 5 m | reverse complement strand
TCTAAGCAGTGGGCCGCAGGTTCGAATCCTGCAGGAAGCGTTAATAAATAATACTAAATTTAATGAATGAAGCTCTAAAAAAAATACTAGAGGCTATCGACTCTATAAAAGATAATAAAAATTATAAAAATTAAACTTTATTATTAAATCAAATTGTATTCTCATTATCAAGCCACTAATCTAAATAATAGTTATTTTTTTTCAAAATAAATTATATACGCAACCAAAGATAACCTAATTATGAAAAATGAATTTAAGATTTATGATTTAAAAAAATGACTAATAATTCAAAACAGGAAAAACTATCAATATTCATTTTATTGACTCTTTCTATCACTTCATTAAGTTCATACGCAAATGTAAAAAATTTTTCTATACAAAAAATTAATAATAAAGAAACGCCAACAAAATTTAATCCACAATATAAACTCTCAAGAATCAATCCTCAAGAAAAAACGACTATAAAGTTCAGTCAACTAAATGAACTTTTAAAACAAAATAACGAGAGTCTAAAAGTCATCGAAAGCCAAATTGAACAGCAAAAAAACATACTTAATAGTAAGGTTGCTTCTTGGTCGCCTAGATTGAAGATTAGAAGTAACGAGATCCCAAAGTTTACTACAAGTGATACAAGAAATAAATTCTTAGAGAATTCCTCCTCTAATCAATTAAAAGTTGGGGTAGATACAACATTTGAGTGGGATATTATCAATCCAAAAAGAAGACTGGAAATAAAAATTGCAAAGGATAAACTCGAAAATCTGAATGACATTTATAAGTCAACCTATAAAGATCTTTATCTAGAGGTTCTAAGAATTTATTATTCAATAGATTCTTCTAAAGAGGAAATAAAAGTTGCTGAAAAATCTATTGAAATATCAAAAGTGGCTTTAAATGAAGCGAATAATAGATTTGAAAGTGGACTAGGAAATAAACTTGATCTTCTTGAATCAAAAACGCAACTGCATCGTAGTCAATTGGGATTAATTAAAAAAGTAGATCAATACAATACTAATTTAAATAAATTAGGAGAGATTCTAAGTATAAAAAATGATTTCGTTGTTGAAGGTAATAATACAATAGTCGTAGACTTAATTTGGTCTGCAGATCAAAAAGAAAGTGAAACCGCCGCTTTCAAAAATAGATTAGACGTAAAAGTTAAAAGAAGGAATATTAATATAAATAATAATGAATCACTTGTTGTTATTGCTGGTAAGAAACCAAACTTAAATTTATATAACACTTTTTCTATCTCTTCTGCAAATGGAGAAACAGGAGTTACATCACCAAACTTAAGTAACGTTATAAAATCTAATACCAATACAGTAGGTTTAAGTTTTAATTGGAATCTTTTTGATGGAGGCAGTATCAAACAGAATTTCTTATCTTTGAAAGAAAAAAATCTAGAATTAGAATCTGAATTGAAACTGCAGAAAAATGAAATAAAAAAAGAGATTAAAGACACATTAAGTCAATATGAAATGGTTAAAAAAAATATAATGCTTGCCTATAAACAACTTAATTCAGCAAAAGAATCACTAGAAATATCATTAAAGAGAATGGAAGCAGGAATCACAACCCAAAGAGAAGTAGTAAATACTCAAGGTGATGTTTTAGAATCAGAAACAAATTACATTAACGCATTAAAATCTTATAAAATAACAATCGCCAAATTACAAAGATTAACTAATTTAGAGCCGCAGAGTATTTGTTCAAATACAGATTCGAATTCTAATTTAAATAATATGGATTTTATAAATTTTTTGAACGAAATAAATTTAATTAAAGATTGCAATTTAATATGATGTTTATTTATTTAACTCATTATTAATTAGCTTTAAATATTCTTTTTTATTTTGATCATTATTAATCCCGTAAGACTCAATTAATTTTTTTGTTTCAACTTTATATTCTGAAATGTTTTTATTATGATTTTTGATAACCTCATTTAATTGTTCACAAGCTATTTCAATGTCATTATGTGGATAATAATATCCGAAGTCCTTTAATCTAAATGAATTATGAATCAAAGGTAAGTTTAAATAAAGCGCATCAAAATAAAGATAATTCAAATCATTTTCTAATTGATGAGAAATTATTATAGAACCAAAAAATTTAACTGATTCTGCGAATTTATATCTATTATGGACTTTTAAGAAATTTTTTCTTTTTTGATATATATCTAGTTGCAGAATTAACCTAATAAAATAATGATTTTCAACAATACCTTTCCCGCCCATAATATTGCATGAACCAAGAACATTTGGGTGTTTTCGCTCATATCTTTCAACAATATACAAGGGTAATAAACAATTTTTTATAAGGGATAAATTTGGCTCCATAATTAAAATATTTCTATTTCCTATAGAAGAAAAATTGATTTCTTTATTTTCAAGTGTTAATTCTTTAATTTGATTATCAATAAACAACGGATCCCATATGCAAGGAGCTATTTTTATATTTTCTACTCTGTAAAAAGTTCGCATATAAGTAATATTCTGAGAATGTTGAGGCAACAACCAGATCGAATCAATTCCTTCTAAGTAATTATTAATGTAATCAACTTTTTCATAATGATGAACAGTTCTCATAGAATTTTCTACAAACTGATTACCACATTGCATTAATACTAATTTAATTTCTTTATTAATTTCTTTTAATTTGTTTATTATTTTTTGATCAAACCAAAAGCCCATTAATATAACTAATTGATATTCACTGTGAGCATGACTTACAAAATTATCGTAAGAAATACATGATTCATTTGAGATAAAATCTTCTTGTGGTATGCATCCAGTGTATATATAAAATGGATCTATATTACCAGTATTGGAAAGGAGATTCTTAAGAAAAACGATATTTTGTTGAAGTCCATTAGCATGAAATTTTATATCGAAATTTATAGTTATACCTATTTTTAAATTTTTCATTTATTTAAAAATTTTACTTTTTAAAGTTGCTCTAAGCCACTCCAAAAGGGAAGTATCCTCTCTGTAAATAATGATATGACTGGTCTTTGCCTAAGAACAATATTTGCCGAAAGAGACATCCCAGTTCTTAAAGGGAGTTTTCTCTTTTTATGAATTATGTAAGGATTTTGAAATTTAATTGTTACTGGAAATCTATAAAAATTAAAATTCTGATCTGGTTCTAGAACATCTGATCCTATTGAATCTATTTCACCATGTATCTCACCAAATTCATTGTAGGGATAAGCATCAACCCTTACTTTTACTAATTGACCGTTCTTAAGAAAGGCTATATCTCTATTTGATACAAAAACTCTGGCAACTAATTCATCAATAGGAACAATTTTTAAAATAGGTAATTGAGTATCAACTACATACCCTGGAGCAGCAGGTTGTAAATCAAATACTATACCTTTTAAAGGTGAATTAATTTCTTGATAACTAAGAGTTAATATTGCTTCATTAATTTGATTCTGAATTTGAGCTAATTGCTTCTCATTTTCTTCAATCTTTGTAGCAGAGTCTATTTTAGTTGCTGCAATTGTATTAGATAGTTTATTTTTAGCTTCATTTAAAATTGAGGTAGACGTTTTTAATTGATTTTCAGCACTAACTAATCGACCTTGCAGTTGAATAACTTCCTGTTGTTCTTTTAGATATTTAACTTTACTTAATCCACCTATTTCTGAAAGCTCTTTTAAATTTTCAAGCACCTCTTCTCTGATAATTAGTACTTCTCTAAGAGTTTTAATTTGTTCAACATTACTATTTAATCTTATAGTTGCCTGCTCAACAGAATTTCTAGCTGCATTTATCCTTGAATCATATTCAGATTTAAGAGATATTAATTTAATTTTTTGATTAGGAGTTAAATTGATGACGTCTATATCATCACCTAATTGCATTTTACTTAATAAAATATCAGCCTTAATTTGAGACTGAACAATTTGAAGTGCTTTTAATTTAGATCTAACTGCAGTGGTATCGAGTTCTAATAATATTTGATCATTTTCTACAATTTCACCTTCAGTTACGGCTATTTTTTTTATTACACCTCCCAAAGGAACTTTTACTTCTATAGTGGTACCTTTAGGTTCAATTTTTCCTTGTACAACTATCGTATCGTCAATCAAAGTAAAGAAAGACCATGCAGCGCTAAATGTTGTTACACCAACAAAGGTCCATATTAATCTGCCACTCCATTTCTGACTTTGCGAGAGGCCACTCCATATTTCACTGCCCTCTTCTTTCACTAAATTTGCTATAAATTTTTCAGTATAATTCTGGTAATTTGAGGTTAATTTAAATAGTTTTCTTTTACTATTTGCCAGAAATTCCTGCGAGTTAAAATTCTTAATTTCTGAAAAATCTGAACTTAACTTAATTAACTTTTTCTTACTATTTATCAAAAATTCTTTAGATTTAAAATTTTTAATTTTAGAAATAGTATTTGATGAAGTAAATCTTTTAAACTTATTATTAGCTTTTTTTAAACATTCTTTTATTTTTACTTTATCTATATCAAAAAAATTCATTATTGATAAATTTACATTTCCCTCATTTAATATTATAAGTTATCAAAGTTTAGATGTCCCTTTCTTGTTGTTTATAGAGGGAATAATATCTACCTTTTAAGTCCATAAGTTCATTATGATTACCAATTTCTTCAACACGACCATCATGAAGCATGATGATTTTATCTGCATTAATTATTGAATTAAGTCTATGAGTAACGAATAAAACTGTTTTACCTCTAAAATATTCCATTAAGTTTAACGATACTTTTCTTTCAGTTTCAAAATCTAAAGCAGAAGTAGATTCATCCATAACTAGTATTTGAGGGTTCTGCAAAATCGACCTTGCTATGGCAATTCTTTGGCGCTGACCTCCACTTAAATTTCCTCCTCTTTCACCAACACTTGATGCATAACCTTGTGGAAGATTCATTATGAAATCATTTGCAGAGGCTATTTTTGCTGCACTAATTACTTCTTCAGTATCAGCCTCCGGATTAGTCAAAGCTATATTTTCCTGTACTGTTCCATCAAAAAGAATAGAGTCTTGAGGAACAATACCAATCTGACGTCTTAAAGAATAAAGCTCTACTTTAGATATATCTATATTATCTATAGAAATTTTACCTTTTAGAGGTTCATATAGTCTTGCTAATAATTTTGTTAAAGTGGATTTCCCTGAACCAGATTGTCCCACTATTGCTACAAATTCTCCTTGTTTTATTTCAAAATTTAGATTCGATAAATTAAGTTTTCCCTTTTCGCTAAAACCAAATGAAATCTCATCAAAAACAATATTACCTTTAATTTCAGGCATAGGTATATTATTTTTATCACTATCGGAAGATTCTTGTTGATTATCAATAATATCTGAAAGCCTTTCCAGTGAAATATTCGTTTGTTGAAAGTTTTGATATAGATTCGATAACCTTAAAAGTGGATTTGTAACGTAGCCTGAGATAATTCTAAATGCAATTAAACCTCCTAAAGTTAAATCTCCCTGAATAACTAAATAAGCACCAACACAGAGAACTATTAAATTAGATGATTGATTGAGAAATTGGGACAAACTGCCACTAGTTGTGCTTGTTACAGAATTCCGGTAACTCTCAGAAATATATTTTGTATACCTTTCTTTCCATTTCCATCTTGCATTCATTTCAAAGTTTTGAGCTTTAACAGTTTGAATACCTGTAAGAACCTCTACTAAATGATTCTGAGTTGATGCATTTAATTCTGCCTTTGTTCTTAATTGCCTCCTAATAATTGGTGATATTGTTGCTGTTATTAACGCCAATAAAGGTGCCACCAAAAGAGCAACTATCGTTAAAACCCAACTATATAAAAGCATTACCGCAATATAGATAAAAGAAAAAGTAACATCAAGAACTAATGTAAGTGCTGTTCCTGTCAAGAAAGATCTAATCTGCTCTAGTTCTCCAATTCTTGAGGAGAGTTCACCAACAGGTCGCTTATCAAAATATGACAAAGGGAGGCGTAATAAATGATCAATAACCTGCTCACCTAGTGAAATATCTATTCGATTAGTAGTATCAATGAAAAGATTGGTTCTTATTGCAGTCAATAAGTTCTCAAAAACCGAGAATGATAGAAGCAAAGTTGCTAATGGTAACAAGCTTTGCACACCTCCTTGACCAATGACTTTATCAATGATTTGTTGAATAATCAAAGGATTCATTAATTGAAAAATATTCACAAATAATGATGCTGTTAAGACTTCCAAGAGAGGCTTACGATTTTTCTTGATTGCAGGAAGAAACCAGCTTAATCCAAACCTCTTTGTAGGAGTTTTATTTGTGGCTCTTAAAATTAAAACTGGTAAAACTTCTTGATCAGAAAAATCTCTTACAAAATCTACAATTTTATAACTTTTGAAACTATCTCTAGGTCTCGCGATTGCAATATTATCTCCTTTTATCTCTAAAATTACTGAAAGTTCATTCTCTCCCAATTGAACAAGACAAGGTGTTTGAATTCTACTTATCATTGCCGTTGGCAGATCTAATAATTGACTTTTAAGACCTAAAGATTCTGAAATAGCGGCACAAAGTCTTAAACTTATACGTTTTTCATCCTTCTTAATATTTTCATTAAATGACCTTTTTATAAGATCAACTTTTAATGGGATATTAAGCATCTCAGCAACAATTCGAAAACAAGCAACTGCCTCTGGAATAATATCTTCGGTTGATGAATAGAATGGGAATTTATTTGATTTAGATTTATTTTCCTTATTTTCTAAATCATTTATAGGCTTTTCTCTCTGATAAGAAATCTCTTTCTCATGGAGTTCTTTTTTCTCTGCAATTAATTTTGGTTTAGTAAGCTTTTTTGGTATTCCAAGAATTCTGATATTGCCTTTATAACCATCCAAATCTTCTAATTTAAAAATTGATCCGTAACTTATTTCCATTACATTAGTAGCAAAATACCAATTTTTATTTTCATCCAAATTTAATTTGGACAATTTAGCGGGCATAATTATATTTTTTATTTCTGACTGCATCGCAATATCTTTGATTAATTTTCGCAATTTCTTAATCTCGTTAGGGAAAGAAATATTATTAGATTTACCCAAAATTGATATTATTTCATAAGTTTGAACATGATCATCTAATGCTAAAAATTGATTTTTCTTTAAGAATAATTTTTGCCACTTTTCATAACTTATTTTTGCAAACGTACAATCAGTAGCTGCAGTGGCAAATTCAATAGGATAATTAGCTTTACATGATTTCAGACCTATAACATGATATGGATGATGCATTTCCAATGTCATAATTTCCTTTTTAAGAGGATTTTCAAATAGTTGTCTTACTTTTCCTTCTAATAAAATTAATATATGCTTTGGTATTTCCTCTGCCAGAACAATTGGCTTTCCCATATCAATATGTAAATATTCAAATAGATCTGTTAATTTATCCTGAGATATATTTCTAACCGATTTTTCTACTTGTAACTTTTTAAAAATATCTTCTATTACATCATTATCCATAATTAAATCACTTATTAGTCCTTAACAGATTCTTTTAAAGTGCTAAGCGCTGTTTTTATCTTAGAGGTAATCCATACTTCATACAACTCATTAATTAACCTATTCCTCATTTCTATATTCAAAGTAGCAGGAATAAACCTTTCATGTCTTAAAAGAACCCACCATCCCTCACATTCAAAAGGAGGCCACAACTGTCCGGATTTACTCGCTTTTAATCTTTCTGCAATAACAGGATTTACTTTACTTATTTCTAGTGGACCTATAAGACCATGTAATACATTTTCAACACCTTCTGAAAATTGAGATGAAAGTTCAGAGAAGGTATCTTCTTCTTCCTTCAATCTCATATTAAGTTCTGCAATTTTATCTCTACTTTTTGATCTTATTAATGAATAAGTGACTCTATCTAAATTTGACTTTCTTTTCAAAAATAGATCTTCAACTTTATCAGCAAATTTTTCATTCTTGAATTTCTCTATTTTAAGAGATTTGTAAAGATTAATCTCCATTTCAGATTCACTTACACCATGAAACTTAAGCCAATTATCAAGATTAGTTTTATCAGAGATTTTTTCTCTTTTCAAGAACTTTTGAAAATAATTAGTCTGCTCTTCTCTGCTAGGAACAATCTCCTTAGTAAATTTTTTTTCTAGAAACCTCCTTAAAAAGATTGGCATCAAATTCAATTCATTTAATAGGAGAGGAGTTTCTTCTAAAGATACTAACTCACCTTCTATTTTTATCCAGCTTTGACTCATTTCTATTAACTAGATTTTCAAGTGTGTCTTTTATTTTTTTAATTAAGAGAAGGGATTTGTAGTAACGAAAGAATCTTGTAAATCACCATTTGTTACTCCAACAATTTCAGCCAATCCTATGATGCTTAACTTAGTAAAGTCGAATTCATTGGTACCTTGACCTTGACCGGTGTATGTACCTGCATATATATAAGCTGATTGAGATGAAGCATTTCCATCATTTGTTCCATCTGATGATCTCGCATAATATACATATGTGAAGTCTAGATCATCACTTCCTGTTGAACTTGCAGTTGCAGTTCCTCCAAAGTCAATAAACGATTCAATGTGATTACTAATGGTTGTTGCACTTAAAGCTGCAGAAGCTAATTGATCCCCATCGCTATTCAAACTATCTTCATAAATAATTCCATCTCTTAATCTATATTGAGGATCGACCGAAGAATCAGTAATCTCTTTAAATGCTCCTAGTGAGTTAGTAGCTCCACTTCCTTCATTATAAAAGATACCAAATTTATCTTCACCAGAGGCTAAATCGAAATTAGAAAACTTATTGAACGTAAATGCTGTTGGAGCTCCCCCACCAGAAACGACAGTACCATCAGCAGCAAAAGTAAGGTAATTAGAATTGTCAGTGAGATTAAATATTAATTTATCTTCTGTTGAATCACTTACCAGGTCAGCAGTAACAATGCTACTAGATGTTAGTGCACTTGATAACTGAACGACATCAGCTCCAGAATCTCCAGTAATAGTTACTGAAGTAAGGTTAGCAGTGGTTGCATTGCTTAAGTTCAAGCTACTTCCAGTGGTAGATGAATCATCTGTAACTGTAAGAGCAGTTGCGTTATTAAATTTAGCTCCTCCTGCAGTGTTAGCAGTAGTTATATTTGCAGCCGTATCTGAAATCGTATATGCAATTGATCCTGTTGTTGCATCATCAATATCATCAAACTGTGCAATTGTTAAATTAGATCCATTATCCAGAGTAACTGTTGCATCACTTACTTCTACCTTCGTTCCCTCTGTAACTAAGGCAGCTGTTAACTGAGCTTGAGTTCCACTTATAGCTATTGCATTGGTTACTGTTACAGTCCCTGTCGTGGCATCTCCGATTGCACTTAGATCTTCTGCATCGATTGCAGCTCCGTCTGCGTCATTAATAGTTGCGGTCGCATCAGTTACTTCTACCTTTGTTCCAGCTGTTACTAAAGCTGCTGTTAACTGAGCCGTAGAACCCGTAATCGCTACTGCATTGGTAACCGTTACTGTTCCTGTTGTCGCCCCACCAATTGCACTCAATTCTGCAGCTGTTATCGCTGTTGCATCCGCATCATTGATAGTTACTGCCGCATCCTCTACTTCTACCTTCGTACCAGCTGTTACCAATGCTGCTGTCACCTGATCATGGTCACCAGTAATAGCTACTGCATTGGTTACTGTTACTGTTCCTGCTGTTTTTCCACCAAGTGTGCTTAGGTCTGAAGCTGTTATTGCAGATTCATCAGCATCGTTAACTGTAATAGTAATCACATCAGTTGATGCTGTTGATAGAGATCCCAAATTAGCTAGTGAATCAGCAGCTAATGTTGCTGTTACTACTCCAGTAGTTAAGTCTGCTATATCGTTAAGTTCGGAAATAGTTGGTGTATCAGAAATAGTGATTGAAGCATCGGTTATTGCAACTTTCGTAGAACTTGTAACTAATGCAGCTGTAACTTCATCAACTGTTCCAGTAATAGCTACCGCATTGGTTACCGTTACTGTTCCGGTTGTTGCTCCACCGATAGCACTTAATTCTGCTGCTGTTATCGCTGTCG
>CEUF01106730.1_pt1 | contig 10096 bp, 9 predicted proteins | sample 531461 | NCBI WGS metagenome assembly CEUF01 (sample SAMEA2623350, study PRJEB7988) | marine metagenome | biome: marine biome (ENVO:00000447); feature: surface water layer (ENVO:00002042); material: "saline water (ENVO:00002010), including plankton (ENVO:xxxxxxxx)" | depth 5 m | reverse complement strand
CCACCAAACTATTGGTTCTCTTTCTTTTCAAAACTAATTGAAAATCTTTACAATCAGAAAAAGTTTTAAATATATCTTCATGGAATTTCATAACTACATTTGGAGTATAATACTCAACAGGCAAAGCTAGCCTGTAATAAAAGTATTCAGTATAAGGTTGAACATCAAAAATAGAAATAATTTTTTTGTTTTTATCTATCCCTTGAATTTCTATATTGTTAGATTGAAACCATATTGGCCCAACGACTTCGGTATTTGATTTTGGGAAAAAATATTTTATATAGTCTTTTTGACTTTGGTTCCATACATAGAAATTATTCCATGTCATATATTCCCTGTGACCACATCTAATATGGTTTTTTTCAGCTATATCAAGAATTCTGTTATTAGTTGAATAAAAATACATGAAGGTTTTCGATCCTAACTTCTCAACAATGTGAGTCCATAGCGGTTTATACATTGGAACTGAATTGTGAAAAAAATATTTTTTTGCTACCCCTTTAGAATCAATTTGTCTTGATAAAAATAATAATGGATATTCTTTTAATAATAATGCTGGGATTGGATTCCCTTTAAGCATTGAAATTAAAGAATCAAAAATTGCTTTTGAGACATTAAAAAAGTATTTGAATTTCAATCTATTATTTATTTTTAGGACAAAAGGAAAAGAACTATATTCAATAGGTATACCATTTGACTCTAATGGAACTGTTTTTTGGGAGTCATGTAAAACCAAATCAATTTTGCCTTCATTAATTCTATCCAAATACCAATTAATTATTGTTTTTGAATTTTTAAATTTTTTTGGGAAACTCTTTGAGTCTAGGTTGTCAAAATATACAAATTGTGAAAATTGAAAATTCTTATTTTTAGAACTTAATAGTTTTCTGAAATATAGAAATGAAAAGTATATTCCAACTAAAAACCAAAATAAAACTATTTTTTTCCACCTTAAAAAGTTGAAAAAAGTTAAGCTTTTAAAATTTTCCTTTTCACTAAGCCAAATAAGTAAACTTTTTGGAAGCCCAATTTTAATTTTTTTTTCTCTATCTAGAGAAATAAGAACTTTTTCATTAAAATTTAAATGTAAAATTCGCTGCAAAAAAAATTGTTTAATAGTTTTTTCAATTAAATTTTTACTTAATCCAAAGGTTTTTTTACAGTCTAAAATTTCTTGGTCCAAAAGTGAATTTTTAAGTTTATATATATAGTCAAGATTATTGTTTGACTTAAGCTTAATATATCCTCTTTTTATCCTATTATTTTTCAAATTATCTTTATTCATTATTGACTGAAAATTTTTTTTAAATTCTCCTTATTGACTATTTTCATCATTATTCCTAAAAAAATGAAAATCGAAATGTATGTTATTTTCATAAAAAGACGATAACAATAATTTATTTCAAAAAAATACATTGATAATATAGACGTTATTATAAATAGATATGATATAAAAATCAAAAATATTTTTCTGTATTCCCATTCGATGCAAACAAATTTTTGTCCATAATAATGATAAACAATAACATACACAATTCCTGTAATTATAGTCGAATATGCAGCCCCTAAAATTCCAAAATAATAGATAAATGGAATATTTGTTATAATATTTGCTACTATGAAAAGGAAACTAATTACGGATAATAATTTAGTTTTTTTTGCATATAACAACTGTGGTTGTTTTGTAAAAAATTGAATCGCATAAAGTGATGAAAAGAGTACTACAATTGGTATTGCTTGAATGAATTCATTGTTCAAAAAAAAGTAAATAATCTCTTCAACAAAAAGACATATAATTAAACTAAATAAAAATGTTAGAAAGTAAAATGGAGTTAAATAATCCCCAATTCTTTTTAATTTATTTCTATCATTTAAGAAAAGTTGTTGATATACTTTAGGAGAAAAGACATTTTGTAACGCGGTATTAAAAACAAAAGAAAGATTACCTAATTTTAAAGCTATATCATATACACCAAGTCCAGAAAAGTTTCCAAAATAACTTATCATATACTTATCACTTTGGCTGCCAACTACTTTTACAATTTGAACAGGACTTAAAGGAATCGATAATTTTAAAGAAGCTTTTAATAAACCTAAGTTAAATTTCAGTCCTTTGCCAAATATATTACTATACAAAAAATAGAAGAATAAAATGAGAACGCTGCACATCTGGCCTAGCAATATAGCTTCATACCTGTAATGAAAAACGATAATAACTATTAGAGCAATTCCAAAAGCTAAAGATTTTTCTAATAATGTTAAATACGAAAATGTTTTTGCTTTGTAAGTATTTTTAAGCTTAGCAAAAAAAAATTGATTTATACTATGGAATACAAAATAAGTCTGGCCAATCAACAACCATAAAAATGAACCTAGCTTTTTCTTAAAAAAGAATACATTAATCCCTTCAAAAAAAAAAAGTGTTACTAAAATTATAATAATTAAGTTGATTATTATAAAAGAGATAATTGAGAACAACAATTCTTCCTTAGATTTATCATCAAGATCGAAAAAATTTCTTTGGTAGACTGATAATAACCCTAAATTAGAAATTGATACGGTAATTATTCCAAAAACTGCGATTAGAGCATATATGCCAAAATCTTCCTTGGATAAATGTTTTGCAAAAAACCAAAGAGAAATCAGTTGGATAAATGAGTTTCCTCCAAATGAAAATAAATACCAAAAAAAATTTTTAGCTTGTTTCATTTTTTTAGTTTTTGAAATCTTTAAATCATTATTTACTCCTTACAATTGAAAAAGCTTCCGCAAAATTTTCTCCAATGCCCATACCTCTGTATTCTGCCAACAATGAAATGGCTTTTGGTGACCTTGGGTGAGGAAAGTTTCTTTTTTCGTAAGTGTATTTTTCCATTGCTTTGACCTTAGATTCAACATTTTCTTTATCTAAAATTAAATATAAGTTGGGTTTAAATTGCTTACTATTTAATTCCATCTGCCAATCTGTACTCGAAGGAATTTCAAAAGTTATTATAGTTTTTACTGTCTCATTTTTTAATGGTCTGCATGCTGTAGTTACCGCTTCGAAAGTTTTTTGATGGTCAATATTTAAGTCACCGTAATGATGAGTTAATATTACTTCAGGTGAAAACATCTCTTTTTCTTTCTCTATTGTTTTAATTAATGAAATCAAGGGGACAGTATCAAACCTGTTATCTGGGAAGTCATAAGTATTAACTTCCTGATAACCAAGAATACTCTTCGCCTCAATGATATTTGATTTATGAATTTTTAGTTCCTCTTTATATAAGTCGGGATTTCTTTCATCAGACCTTGAAGTCAATCCTTCACCAAGAATAATTACTTTAATTACAGATCTATGGTTTTTTACCAACTTGTTAATTGTTCCTCCAGCCCCCAATACTTCATCGTCTGGGTGGGCTACAACTACCAATATTTTTTTATTTTCTAGATATTTTATCATTTTCACTCATTTTTTTAACTATAAAGTCGTAAAAAACCTTCTTTTTATTTGAAAATAAATCAACTTTTATTTTTTTTTCAAAAAATAGAAATTCGAAATTTTTGTCAAAATAATTCCGTATCGAATTTTCATTAACGAAATGTACTTTTCCATAATTTCCAAAATAAAGTTCACTTCCAAAAATCTTTGTTTTTTCGTCATCAATAAATTCACCTTTTTTGAATTCTGAATGCTCATCAGAGAACCAATCAATACCGATAAAAAATCCATCTGTATTCAACAGTTTAAAAATATTTTTCACAGTATTAATTATACTTATATAATTATTGTGTGAGATAGAAGCTCTGTCAAATACGAGATCAAACTTTAAGTTTTTAAATGGCAGGTTCTTTGTGAAATCTCCTAAAAAAAGATTTTTTTTAATTATAGGAAAATGTTCTGAAGCTATAGAATGAGCATTATTACTTCCTTCTACTCCATAATAATTAATGTTATTAGAAATAAAAAAAGGGATGTTTGCCCCAGTTCCAAAACCCAATTCTAGAATGTTTGGATTAGATGGTAATTTATTGCTAATTTTAGAATAATAGGAGACTAAATCTGACCAAGGCCAAATTGATCCTTTTTTCTTACTGTAAATTTTGTCCCACTCTCTAGAAAAACTCATTTTATAATTTTAAATAGGAGATATTTGGTTCAAAATTGAATCTTTTAATTTCAAAATTATTTATATCTATGCTCTCCAAAAGAGCAACCGTTTCACCAGGCCAATTTTTATTATTCAATTCATCAAAAGCTATAATTGCGCCTTTAGGCATTCTAGATATAAAATTTTTTAATGCTATCAGAGTCGGTTCATATATATCAAAGTCTAAATATAAAAGGGAGACTAAACAAAATTTGTTATCCTTCAGGAATTGAGGTATGGTATTTTTTACATCTCCTTTAATCAATTCAATTTTATTGATATTAGAAATAAATCTTTCTTTATCGTATTCACCGATTACAGAATTCAGTTCCTTATACACATCATAATTGGCTGTTTCATCAAATGATCCTACTTTTGCATGAATATTACCTTTGTCAAACTTATGAACATCCGGAAATCCAGAGAAGGTATCGAATCCAATTATCTTTCTGTGATAATTTATAGGTTCATAAATACTTGATAACTTTGCCCAGGTCATCAAACCACCACCATGATGAACACCACACTCAACGATATTCCCTTGTACTTCTAATTGTAATTTAAATAATTCATTATGAGCCAAAAATCTTGTTAAGGTTCTTCTTGTAACATACTTAGAAAAGTTTTCTAATTTTGTTTTTGAGTCAATTTTTACTTTGTCAAAAATATTTTTCATTATAATTTATGTTTTCTTTTAAAATTAATTCCATTGTTTTTAAAGGTCCAAATCTAAATAACATGTCCAGAATGCTAAGATTTTCCTTTACTTTTAGATTTTCGAAAGCATATTTTGGGGGAATGAAATTTTGAAAATATAAATTTATATTATTTTCTTTAAATAACTTTAAATCTACATAATCGATTCCCCTTTCTCCAAATATGTATTGTTTAAATCCCAGTTTTTTGCACATGTCAACAATCAAATCAGATTTTACACCTTTAAAATCATAATCCTTTGCTCTTAAAATTTTCCTTTTAATATTTAATTCATCCATTATGAATTTTAATATGGTAAAATTTAAATCGGATAAGTAAGTCCATTCTCTAGCTAAAATTTCTGACAAAGGCCCAAAATATTTATTAAAAAATGGTAGTTTTTTGTACGCAATTTCGATTGTTTTTAAATGCTTTCTTTTCCAATTTAATTGATAATTTATTGTTATTTCATGGATTCTCTTTTCTCTGTGACCTTTTGTAATTACTGGCACCGTTAACCATTGTGCTTTTCCATCTAAAAAGATGAAGTTTCTATTCATAAAATCTTTAGGTACATATTGTACATCATCAAAAAAAACGAAAACATCCGATAAATATATTTTATGTATCAATCCTGCCCATGGAATGTACGCTGGTTGATGAGCTGTTAAAATCATTGAAATATTTATTTATAAGTTCTGATATTTTATCTACATCTCTATAAGTCAAATCAGGAAAAATAGGTAACGAAATAAAATTTTTTGTGTTATTAATAGAGTTTTTCATCCTTGATTCTTTGCTAATTAATTCACTGAATTTTAAAGGATTAATTGCATTAACTCCTTTTTTATTTAAATAATTAATTAATCCCTTGTTATTCCTAGCATATAGGATAGCTCGAAAAAAGTTTGTTTCTTTTGAATCTTTTGGGGAATTGAAATTCAGAAGCTTGATTCCATTATTTAAATATCTATTGTAAATTTTTTTTCTTTGATCTATTAAATCATCTAATCTATTTAGCTGAACCCTTCCAATAGAAGCTTGTAAATCTGTCATTTGAAAATTGAATCTTTGCTTAGAATCAATTTTTTCATCAAAATAGATTCTGTCCTTTATTTCTTTTATCAATTTCTTATCCTTAGAAGCTATCATGCCACCATGTCCACCAGAGGTAATTATTTTAGTTGAATAAAAAGAATAAAAACTTATTTCTGAGAGAGACCCTATTGGTTTTCCGTTTAGTTTTGATCCTAAAGATTGGCAATTATCAAATAAAATATTTTTAGTCTTGTAATCCTTTTCTGATAATATTTCTCCATACATTGATGGCAGTATGCAAAAATCTAAGTTTGAATCATCAAACTTTTGGGCACATATATTGAAACTATTATTTTTAGTATCAAAACATTCAATACTATTTCCTGACAATTCAACAGCATTTTTGAGTGCTACACATGTATAACTTGGAATAACAATTTTTTTATTTTTATATCCCAAAACAGATAAAATTAAGTACATAGCAGCTGAACCGCTTGATATACAAATTGAAGATCCATTTTCTAACCCAAGGTATTTAGAAAATTCATTTTCAAAACTTCTAACATTCTCCCCAGGTGATAACCATTCAGATTCTAAAACTCTTTTAGCACTCAGTTGCTCCTCAATTCCTATAGTAGGCTTGTTGTGTTTTATCATTTGTAATAATTTTTTTTTATAACAGGCGGATTACCTATTACTAATGAAAATTCTGGAATTTCAATATTACCTAGAATTGTTCCTGCAGCAACTACAGAGTTTTTTCTAATTATGGTCCCTCCTTTAATTACCGAATGAGATCCAATAAAAACGTTCTCTTCGATGTCAATAGGTCTTCTTTCTATTTTATTTGACATGCCAATTGTTCTCTTATGAGAGTCAGCGCAATTAATAGAGACAAAAGAAGCAATATCAGAATTTTTGCCAATTTTAAGTGAAGACTTATTACAATTTATTTCAGAAAATCCACCTATATAAACATTATCTCCTATCTCGGGTTTTCCTACAATCCAAACTAGTGGATGATACTTATTATAGTTTAAGCCTAAAGTCTTGGCAATTAAATATCTAAATATTTTTTTAAAAATCATTTTTTTTAATTTTTCCTCCTAAAGGAATATCCCTCAAAGAAATCTTCCCTATAATTTTATTGTAATGAATTGGCTCAAGTCCAACATTTGGTCTTCTTAATCCAATGTTATTTATTGAAAAAACATCTCCTCTTGAAATCTTTTTGATTGCAGTTACGGTTCTTCTTGCAATCTTTCTCATTTCTAATTCATTTTCTGTAGGAATTAGTTGATGACTCCCCAAAAGCTTATATGCTGTGTGTATTGAATCAACCCAATTCTTGAGTTCTATTGGATCCAGAGAAAATTTATGGTCTGGACCTAAATCGTTTTTATTTAATGTGAAATGTTTTTCAAAAATTCTAGCACCTAATCCGACTGCGATCATACTGGAATAATCATTTTCAGTATGATCAGAAAATCCTACCACCTTGTTTTTTAATTTAATTTTTAATGATTTAATTTTATTAAGGTTAACTTGGTCATAGGGAGTTGGATATGAAGAGGTGCAAAGTAAAAAGGTATATTTTTTAAATTTTATTTTACTAAAGAAACTAATAAGCTCATCGATTTCCTTCTCATTTGCCATTCCAATCGACATAATAATTGGAATATTAAATGTGCAATAATAATGAATCAAAGGATAATTGTTAAAATCATCTGATCCAATCTTAATTGATTTTACACCTAATTCAGCCAATAAGTCCATATCATCCTTATTTTGTGGAGTAGACAAAAAATCTATATTTAATTTTTCACAATAATCACGAATTTTAATCCAGTCTAATTTTTTTAATTCGTATCTCTTAAACATTTCATACATTGATTCCGTTACTTCCTTATCATTCGTTGAATATGTATAATTTACCTTTTTATCGATAATGATTTCAGAAGCTTTAAATGTCTGAAATTTTATACAATCAACTCCTGCTTTTTTGGCAACATCAATCATTTTTATTGCATTTGTGATTTTACCGTTATGATTGATACCAACCTCTGCTATTGTGTATGGTTTACTTGATTCTGAAATAATTTTATTATTTATAATCATGGTTTTAGATTTTATTAATCAAAGAGAATTTCTTTATAAAATCACTCTGTATTTTATCTAGAGTTGGAACGTATATTAAATCCTTTTTGGTCAATATAAAATCATCATACTCTTTTAAAAGTAGATTTTCAAAACTGTCCAACTTAAAAATATTAGAATCATTTGGACTAGCATCAAAAATTTTTCTCTGATTTTCACTTTCATAATACAGAATCATTTTATTGTTGTTCATATACCCCTCTTGACTAATTACACTAGCTGGAAGGACAAGAATTTTAGAATTAGAAAAAATTTCTAATATTTGCCTTGATTCAATATTGTAAAAGAAGTCCAAATTTCTTGAATCAAATTTTTCTTTTTTGAATAAGTTAGCTCTAGATAAAATACAAATTTTTTTATCATAATTTTTTGAGAAGAAAATATTTAATATTTCTCTTTTATTTTCAATTTCACTAATATAAAATGTGAAATCATATTTCGGACTTTTAATTGCTTTTCTTTCAAAAAAAATATTGGCAGTTAGAGGATATTTAATCCCGGTTAGAATATTTCGTTCTCTTTGTTTAGAGAATACATTATGTCTAATAATTAATTTGCATTTTAATTTTAAATTAAAATCATCAAATATGACAACCTGTGGAGTAAACATTTTTGTATAATTAAATTTCTGAACTAATAAATCATAGTGATCCAAAACAATTATATCAATTTTCATATCTGAAGTTATTTCAATTAGAAAATTTAAGTCATTACTAGCTTTTACAAGTTTAAATTCTGATTTTAATGGGAGTCTATCATTTGAAAAAAAAACAATTTGATACTTTTCTGCTAAGAGCTTTGCGAGAGTATAACAGCGCTTGAAATGACCCAAACCTACATTTTCATTATAATCAACTTTTATTCCTATTTTCATCAAATGATAATTAACAACTTAGACATATTCTCTGAAAACTTTTTTAACTGGAGATATTTTTTTTAATTCAGATTCGTTACTATATACCCTCTTCAAAAAATTAATCGTCTTTTTAAAAGCATTTAGAAAAAAATCAATCTCCTTTTTCTTGTGGGAAAAGCATGGTACAAAACTGTTCTGAATCAAAACTCCATTTTTAATCATTTCCTGACTAAAAAGAGTTTGAACATTTGGGATTAGTTTTTTGTTCTTATGATTGAAAGAAAATACAAGCATCCAGTAGTTCTGTTCTATTTTGATTTCTCTGTGAAAATCAAGATTTTTTAAAATTAAATTACATTCTTTAAATAACTGTTCACCCACTAAATGGTTGTGTCCTATAACATCATTTTTTTTATAAAAATTTAAAGTCTCAAGAGCTGCTCTTATTCCAATGGTTTCACCTCCATGAGTAGTGGAACTCATGAAAAACTTTCTCTTCCCAGATTCCTTAATACTCCCAAGATCCATAATTTTTGATTTACCAGTCATTGCTGCAAAGGAAAATCCATTTGAAATACTTTTCCCCCAAGTTGAAATATCAGCATCAATCTTGTAGTGTGATGTAACCCCAGGGAAATAGGCTTTAAAACCAGTAATCATTTCATCCATTATAAGTACTGAACCATTGTCATGAACAATGTCTGTAGCTGCCTTGAGATAATTTTGGTTTGTGATTTTACAACTACAATTAACATCGCAATAAGATCTTTTGGGCTCCATTATTACACCTGCTATCTGATTGGGGTATTTTTGAAATAATTGTTTTAGAGATTCAATATTACAAGATTTAAACCCTACACTTAAATTTGATATTTCTGGTGGAATACCAAAAGAACACTTTGTAGTCCCGATAAACCAGTCATCATACGAATAAAAAGGATGATCGTTTGGAAATGCAATTAATTTTCTCCCTGTATAGGCCCTTGCTAATTTTACCGAAGCTGTTGTAACAGTAGATCCATTTTTAGCAAACTTTATTCTGTCGTGCTGTGGAATTAATTTGACAAATTCCTTTGCGTATTCTAATTCGATATAAGAAGGCCTTTGAAAATTTACGCCTTTATTTATTTCTTGGATTACTGCATTATTAATTTTATCAGCTGCGTGACCAATTGTTACACTAGTTAAGCCCATCGTACAGTCAAGGAACTTATTG
>CEUF01128820.1_pt1 | contig 10097 bp, 5 predicted proteins | sample 531461 | NCBI WGS metagenome assembly CEUF01 (sample SAMEA2623350, study PRJEB7988) | marine metagenome | biome: marine biome (ENVO:00000447); feature: surface water layer (ENVO:00002042); material: "saline water (ENVO:00002010), including plankton (ENVO:xxxxxxxx)" | depth 5 m | reverse complement strand
GGACTGGTATGAAGCAGGAATACCTGTGCTTCGAACTAGGTATGTAGAACTTGTTAGTAAAGAAAGATCAATTTTTATTCCCCTTGGAGGATTGGTTGTAATCTTAATTTTATTTTTTGTTTTTAGACAAGTAAATTGTGTGGTGTTGCCCATGACAAGTATTTTTATTACTTTAATTTGGGTATCTGCTCTGATGGCTTATCTAGGAATTACTATAAATTTAATTTCATACTTAACGTATATTCTCATACTTATAATTGGCTGTTCAAATTGTATCCATATTCTTATGAAATATCATGAATGTGTAGAGCAGGAAGATGGAAATATCAAATTAGCTGTTCAAAGAGTTATAAAAGAGCTAGGTGGAGCATTATTTTTAACAAGTTTAACAACAGCTGTAGGTTTTTTCTCATTAATGATGACAAATATAAGGATAACTCAAGAATTTGGTTTTGTTCTTGGTGTAGGTGTTGTTCTTATGTTTATCGTTGCAATAATTACAATACCAATTATACTTCTCTATCTTCCATCTCCTCCACAACACCACATTAAAAGATTAATTTCTCAATCTGATTCATTCTCAGTTGATAAAATAGACGCTTCAACTAAGAAGTTTCCATATCCTATTCTTGCTCTTTCCATTCTGTTTCTAATTATATCATTTATTGGATTAAAGAGCATAGACTATAATATTTCAATTTTAGATGATTTAAGGCCTGGAAATAGTCTTTATGATGATATTATGTATGTAGATAAAAATTTTGGAGGCACTCTTCCTCTCGAAATAGTAATTAGTAATTTTAATTCATCTACTACTAATAAGGATTCATTGTCTTTGGATAACATTTTCAATTTAGATTTTCTAACAAAAGCTGATGAATTTGAATCAAAAATTGAACAAATATCGCATATCAAAAAAGCAATTTCAATGAATGACTACATAAAAGTCATTGCTAATTTTTGGGAACCTGAAAGAGGAATGTCTTTACCAGAGTATGATGATGATATCTATGATTATCTAGATTTAGCTCCATCAAATATAGGTACAAATTTATTTAATAGTGATTCGACCAAGTATAGAATTACATGTAGAGTTGGTAATATCAGATCTAAAGTTGCTGATAGCTTAAAAGTAGAGGTTCAATCAATTTTCGATGAAGTTTTCAAGGGTGGGAGTCAGGAGGTCCTTATATCAGGAAGTACTCTGCTAGCTCTTAGAACTCAGGGGTTTTTGATAAGAGATTTAACCACCAGTTTTATATTAGCTTTTATTATAATTTTCATTTCAATGGTTATATTATTTCGCTCTATTCGTCTATCTTTAATTTCAATCCTTCCAACTATAATACCGCTTGTTGCAGCAGCAGCAATAATGGGTTTTTCTGGTATAAAATTAAGACCATCAACAGCAATGACATTTTCAATAGCTCTTGGTATAGCTGTGGACGATACCATTCACTTTTTAGCTAGATTTAGACAAGAGTTAAAAAAGACTAAGGATGTAGGACTTGCTGTATCTAATTCTATACTTTCAACAGGAAAAGCTATCATAGGTACTACTCTAGTGCTCTGCATGGGCTTTTTTACGCTATATTTTTCAGAATTAGTCCCCAACCATGAATTTGGTATATTGGCGACTATTATCTTAATCATAGCTCTTATTTCATCATTACTTCTATTGCCAGTATTGTTGAATTTATTTTATAAACATAAGCTAAAATAAGTGGATAATCTATATTTTGATAAAGATGTAAATCTTGATTCTATTACGAATTTAAAAATATTTGTAATAGGGTATGGTAATCAAGGTAAAGCTCATGCACACAATCTTAGAGATTCTGGTTTAAATGTAGTTGTGGGCTTGAGAGATGGTAGTCCTTCAGCTAAGCTCGCCCATGAAGATGGATTTGATTGTATGGATATTAGTGCAGGGGTTATGGAGTGTGATATAATAAGTATATTAATTCCTGATCAATGCATGGCAGAAGTTTTTAAGACAGAAATTATTGAATATTTAAGCCCAGGTAAAATGCTCATATTTGCTCATGGCTATAATATTCACTTCAAAGAGATACTTCCACCGCCTTTTGTTGACGTAGGAATGGTTGCTCCTAGCGGACCAGGACACGCTGTTAGGAAAGAATTTCTTGATGGCAATGGAGTGCCTACATTATTTGCTATATATCAAGATTTTTCAGGCAAGACTAAACAGATAATTCTTGAATACAGTAAGGCTATTGGAGGTACTCGTACCTGCTGCTTTCAATCAACTTTTAAAGAAGAAACAGAAACAGATCTCTACGGAGAACAAATTTCTTTAACTGGCATTATACCAATGATAATAAATGAATCATTTAAAGTATTACTTGAAGCAGGATATTCTCCAACGGTATCATGGTTTGTGAGTTTTTATGAAGTTAAAAATATAGCTGATTTGATAAGCAAGATTGGCATTAATGATTTTTATAAAGCGGTGAGTGAAACTGCCGAATATGGTGGATTGAGGCAAGCAGATAAACTCATTGACGACAAATTTAAAAATGAAATGAAGTCAGCTTTAGATTTTATTCAAACTGGAAAATTTCATCAAAATTGGAAAAATGAATCAAGGACTGGTTACCCAAAACTTAAAGCGATGAGAAAAAATCTAAAAGATTCACCTATTAATGAGATTACAAATAAAATGCTGAAGATATTAGAGCAGAATAAAAGTAATGAGAGTTGATTTATTTTTTTTCATTTTATTATGTTTTTCATTTAGCAATACAAATAAATACAGCTCAGAGTTAGATAGAGCGATTTCTGATTTATATAATTTTCAACTTGATAGTTGTATTTATAAACTCAATATTTTATCCATTGAAAACAAAGAAGATGCACTGATACCATTTCTTAAAATTGCAGCTAACTGGCAGAAAATACTTTTAAATGAAGGTCATGATTTATCATACAAAGTAATATATGATGGAATTGATTCGGTTGTACCTTTTTATCTAGATATGATAGATAAGTACCCAAACGATCCGAGTTACCCTTTGTTTTTAGGTTCTCTATATGGTCTAAAGTCAAGAATTGATCTTGCTCAATCTAATTGGATTGATCTAGTGATTTCTGGTGCTAGAGGATATAAATATATTGATAAATCTAGGCAGATAGATAGTTTGTATTATGATCTTTATATGCCAATAGGAACATTAGAATATTTCTTGTGTAGGTCTTCATCTTCTATACAGCTAATTGGAAAGCTTTTTGGTATGCAGTCAGATTGTACGGAGGCGATTGAGAAGCTAGAGACCGCTTCCTTATATTCTAGGTTTAGTTGGATTGAAGCAAGAAATGTTTTATCATATATTTATCTATATATTGAACGTGATTATGAAAAAGCATTGGTTGTAAGTTCATCTATCGCCAATCAATTTCCAGGACATCCATACTTTGCTTATTTGAAAGCGGAAGCACTAGTTAAGCTAGAAAAGTATCACGATTTTGAAAAATACGAGAAAGATTTGCAGTACTTTTATTTATATGGCCCAAAGAATCAAAAAATTGAGTGCTATGATAAATATCTATATCTGAGAGCCCTTATTGCATTTCAAAATAATAAATATTCTGAATCAGAAAAATTATGCAGTCAAATTATCGAAGGATACGAGGTAGAGTTTAAATGGATTCTAGGATTTGCACATTTTATAAGAGGAAAGTCAATTGAAATATTGGGTGATCGAAATAGAGCAATACCTGATTATAAAAATGCTATTAAATATTTAACTCATTACCCAGAATACGATGAAGCTAAAGAGCTGATTCAAACCCCTATTTCCGAAATAATAAATAGTACAGAACACTAGATATAAGTCCTGGGTACATTGGGTCAATGGTTGAAGGGGTAAATATAAACCAGATTCCAGTTATTATAAGTGGTGCTAAAATAAAAATAAATGGACTAGCAACTCTTTTATTGTACAGCGCGCATAGCATAGGCATTAAAAGAGCCGATACTCCAAAAGAACCAGTTACGTACCATATGTCAACTGCATTTTCAAAAAAAATGGCTAAAATAGTGGATATAGACGCAGAAACTATAATTCCTATTTTTGTATAGCTTACATTAATTTTATCATCATTTCTTTTACCGAGTAAATCTCTGCCTATGGTAAATCCTGATACAAATACAAAGCTGTCTATAGTAGACATTATAATTGCAATCATAGAAACGATAAATAGACCTTGAAGAATTGGAGGGAGGGCATATGAGGCCAAATCTAAAAATGGACTATATTTAACTTCGGATATAATTGCAGCTGCGTATAGCCCCGTTACTACTGATATAAAATCAAATATAAACCAAAACAGAATTGATATTATTATAGCCTTTCTAGCATTTTTTTTTGAGCTACTAGCAAAACTTCTTTGATAAAAATTGGGGTCTATAAAAGTTACTAGCGCTATAAAGCCCCAAGCAAATAAGTAACTCCAATTTAAATTGCCGGGTATCGAAAATTTTATAGGAGGTAGCTCTTTTGTTAAAAATTCATAACCACCAAATTTTAGATAAAGATATATTAGTATCCCTAAGAAACCGATAAACATCATTGAGAATTGAATGATATCTGTTCTTAATACGGATCTGAAACCCCCTTTTACTGTATAAAAAACTGAAAATATAGTGCCTAATAGAATTGAGTTGATAAAACCAATACTATACACATAGTCAATTATAATGGCTAGCATTTTAATATAAGGAGCAGGTGAGGCTAGAAATACAATGATAATAGCTGCTAAAATAGCTGATTTCTTATTAAAAGAATTATAAAAAAGTTCAGGAATACTACTAAGATTACTTTCAGATATTTTAGAAGCGATAAATAATGCATAAATTAAAGCAGCTATATAGTAAAAGATTCCGAACATTACAAAAGTAACAATACCATGTTCGTAGCTATATCTACCCACCTCAAGGATGCCCCCGTACCAAGTTGAGACTAAGCTCATTACAAGCGCTGGAAGAGTTGCTTTTCTATTTGCAAATAAAAAGCCTTTTTCTGAATTTTCTTTTGGAGTTAGAAAACCAACGCAGAAAACTAATATTAGGTAAAATGCAATAAATACCTGTGGAAATGAGAAGATCATTTAAATATCATATCTAATACTAAATCCATAGTGAATAGGAGACCCCCATTGTACATACAACTCATCTTCATAGTTTGGAGGAACAAGGCCAAAATAAAATCCTCTAACAGGATAACGTATATCAGTAATATTATTTACAAACGCACTGATAAGCCCTGAATTGAATTTATAATTTAAAGATAAATTTATTAATTGATATGGATCTGTTTTTAAATCGTGGCTATCTGAATAAAAATAGCTCCCTTTGTATGAAGATTTAACACCTATAGTTAATACATCGGTTGGTGAAAAATCAATCCCAATTGCACCAGAAAGGTTAGGAGCTTGCGCTTGCTCTCTATCACCTCTAATTTCTTTATCGGTTTCAGATGTATAAAATTCATATTCATCAACCCACGTTTTGAGATATCCAATACTTGTAGTTAGTTTCATTCTATTATTGAAAAATAAATTTACACTTTCTAGTTCAAGGCCATAATTACTACCACTACTTGCATTAGATGTAAAGAAATAGAAGCTATTTGGATTTCCAGGGTCTTGTTGTGAAGAAACATTAACCTGCAGGTCTTGTCTTTGCATGAAGAATAACGTCGACTGGAGGCTCCTATTTTTTTTAAATAATTTATATCCAACTTCATAGTTAATATTTGTTTCAGAATTATAACGTCTATTTTCTAATGATATGCGAGGATTTTGATTAACACCACCAGACTTATACCCTGTTGATATAGATGTATATATTCTTCTGTTCGGAGCTATGTCATAATAAATTGCACCTTTTATGGATGGAAGCAATTCATCCATATTTTCAATAGATGTATTGTAAGTAGTATCAAAAACTCCATCGTAATCAAAATCTTTTAAACTTTCACCTTCATAACTTAATGAAGTTGACTCAATTCTACCGCTTAAGTCAAAGCCAAATTGTTTTCCTAAAAGGAAATCAAACTTTGAATATAATGCAAGATTTAAAATATCAAATTGCCCGCTAAATTGATCAGCTTCTCCTCCAAAAATCCATCCATTCATGCTATCTTCTTCTGTTAAGGATTTTTGATAAAGACCAAATATGTATTTAAACTTTTTACTTCCTCTGTCTGGTGATATCAATCTTATTTCGTTAGATATAGTCTCTCTTATTTTATCTGAAGAATCAAAATAATCATATGGAGAATAGAAGCCATAATAATATGAATCAAAGTTGTAAGGTTCGTTTTCCCAAAATGAATTGTTACCCCAATCTCCATCGTAACTATGTTCCATATTGCTATTTGATTTTGATATTATTGTAAGGATTTTATGTCCATTTTTAAAAAGGTAGGAAGTTTCTAAAGAAATAGCTGATAATTTTTGTTTATCAAATCCTTGACGATCTGTATAAGTAATTAAATCTTCATTATTATCGGGAGACCATGCATCATATTTATTATCCAAATCAACACCCATAAAAGTCATTTGGAGATTAAAATTACTTGTAATTGACCAACTAAACTTTGACCTAATCATAGTTTCTTGTTTTGAGTTACTATCTATTTTTTTGTAATAAAAATTTTCTCTAAAACCATTTGCGTAACTATAAAAAACTCCAGTTCTTAAAAGAATTTTTCTACTCAATGGACTATTAACTACTATGCCTAAGCGTTGATTTTTATCATTACCATGCCCTGAAAATACACTTGCAGACCAAAATGGCGTAGGGGATGAGGACTTTAAATTTATAGAACCGGCAAGGGAATTTGATCCAAATATAGATGATTGTGAACCTTTTACAATCTCAACTTGAGATAAGTCAAACATTATTGCTGACATTCCAATTCCACTTAAATCTATATTATCAACGTTAAAACCAACAGAAAAGTTTGGAGGGCCCTCTCCAGTGTAATGACTTCGTTCTCCAATTCCTCTTATTTGAAAATATCTCGGCCTAGAGCTTCCACTCGACCAATTTAGATTACTAATGTTATTTAGTTGAGTTTCAAAATGCTCAGTTTCAAAACTTTTTATATCTTCTTTTTCTATTAAGGTTATACTGGAGTTAATTTCTTTGACAGTTGTATTCCCAATTTGAGATATAAGTTGAACATCTTTACCGATTATAACTTTAGGGCTCATACTGATACGCATGTAACTATCTCTTTTTAAACTTAATGTTTCGAAACCAATATGTGAAATTGTTACTAACCCTGGTCCAGAATCCTTAAGTCTAAAAGTTCCATCTTCTTGTGTAAATGTATAGCTATTTTGGTACTTTATTACAGCTCCCTTAATAGGATCTCCATTTGTATCTACAACTTTTCCAGTTGTGAAGTCACAAAATAATATTGATGTTGTTGTTATTAAAAATAGAATTGCTTTCATGGTCGTTTTCCTCCGCTAGCATTATCTAGTTCAGGTTTAAAGGGTATATTCTCAGCTTATTGCACCCCTAACAGTTTCATAAATTAAATAAATTATAGTTTAAATAAAAATTAAGAATACTTAATTTTAATAAACTATCAATGATGAATGCAGATATAACATATTTATTCTACGTAATCCTTCAATTTAAATTTCTTTATTTGAATATGAATACTGGGCTATAACAGACTATGAAATTTTATAAAAATATAATTATCCTTGCTGTCTTTTCATTATGCTTTAGTGATTTTAATATAATATTTGGTGAAATTGATGAGCAATTTAGTCAAGGTTCAATTGAAATATTAATATCAAATAATCAACCAATTGGCGGCTTTCAAATAGAGTTTTCAGGTATAGAATTAGATAGTGTTTTTGGAGGGATTGCTTCAGATAGCGGATTTGTTTTAACTAATTCCTCTAATGTTGTAATGGGCTATTCGTTGGATGGAACTACATTTACAGCTGATTCTCTACCATTAATTAATTTAAGCGGTTCTTTTGCAGGGCAGACAGTATGTTTTGATAACGTAATCATGTCTAGTAGTGCAGGTCAAGCTTATTCAGGCACAGTAGGACAATGCTGGGAGTCACCAAGTGTTTTAGGTTGTATGGATGCACGTGCTTGTAATTATAATCCCAATGCAACCATTCAAGATGATTCATGTATTTTCATGGAAGACAACGGTTGGTGTGATTGTGATGGCAATGTTATTGATTGTAATGGAGAATGTGGAGGAAACACTTTTTTTGATGAATGCGGAGAATGTGGAGGGAATAATTCTACGTGCTCAGGCTGTACTGACCAAAATGCTGAGAATTATGATCCAGATGCCATAGTTCTTTGCGATGATTGTTGTGAATATCAAAGTTTTCTAGGTATGGTAGTTATTAATGAGATTAACTATAACCCGGCATCTACATTCGCTCAGGATGATGCAGATTATGAATTTATAGAATTTTATAATGCAAGTAGTGATTCAATCAATTTATTTAATTGGAAGTTTTCCTCAGAGGGAGGAATTAATTTTACATTTCCAATTTATATTTTAGAACCTGATTCTTATGTTCTACTTGCAAGAAATTCAGATACATTTCCAGGAAGTTTTGACTATGGAGATGTAATGCTTAATAATGATGGAGAAAGATTGACTCTAACTGATAGTAACCTGCAGATTGTTGATGTTGTTATATATAGTGATGGTTTTCAAGGATTGATGGATCAATGGCCACAGGCAGCTGATGCAGAAGGATCGACATTAGAGCTAATAGCTCCTCAATTTGATAATAGCCTACCACAAAGTTGGCAAGCTAGTTATGTAGTCCCTGGAGGAACTCCAGGTTATCAAAATTCATCATTTGGCTGTTTGGATCCCTATGCATGTAATTATAATCCGGATGTAACAATTTCATGTGATGATTGCTGTGAATATCCAGATTTTAATTATGATTGTTTAGGGAACTGCATTGTAGAAATTGATTGTAATGGAGTGTGCGGTGGTATTGCTGAGTTAGATGAGTGTGGAGTTTGTAATGGAAGTGGGGCGGAATATAATCTTGATTGTGATGGAAATTGTATTGAATGTGGAGGAGAAATTATAAGTATAATTGATATCCCAGATGATCAAGGTGGTAGAGTATACGTTGAATTTCAGAAGCATTTTTTTGATACAGATTCTTTGCGAAATGAATTTTATAGTGTTGAAAGATATGATAATAATCAATGGGTTAATGTTATTTCAGGAGCCGCCTACAATCAAGATAGATATGTCTATGAAGTGCCTACGATTTATAATAATGTTAATACAGAATTTAGAGTACTTTCAGGAATGAATGAGGGTATTTGGGCTTCAGATTCAATGAGTGGAACCTCTTTAGATAATATTGCACCATCAAGCCCAGAAAATTTATCTATCGAAGTTGGAGGAAGCTCAAACCTATTATCATGGAATATGGTCGATGCAAGCGATTTGTTTGCATATACTTTATATAAGAGTTCAGATAGTTTAACTACAAATGCAGAAGTTATTGCTGAGACATCAAACAATTTTTATGAGGATATAGATGTGATTGGAGATTTTTATTACTGGGTATCTGCCTTTGATGTAAACGGAAATGAAAGTGAATTTTCAAATTATGTAAAAGTTGAAAATAGTAATTTATCTAACGAAAAAAAATCATTGGAAAAATATGCGCTTTTAGGCTGCTACCCTAATCCATTTAATTCTATAATAAAAATAGATTATTATGTTCCTATTTTATCTAGTGTTTTAATTGAAGTATATACTGTAACTGGTATAAAAATAGATAGCTTACAGGCTTCATTGTCATCTCCAGGGGCTCATAGTATATATTGGAATGCTAACAGTCATTCGAGCGGAATTTACATAGTAAGGATGACAACTAATTCTTTTACTGAATCACAAAAAATAATACTGGTAAAATAAAATTGCTTGAGTACGAAAAAAAGTTTCGATCCTTAGGTAAAACAAAAGTCGCTGGAATTGATGAGGTTGGAAGAGGACCATTGTGTGGTCCGGTTGTAGCTTCATCGGTTATATTGCCTGATG
>CEUF01128006.1_pt1 | contig 10142 bp, 9 predicted proteins | sample 531461 | NCBI WGS metagenome assembly CEUF01 (sample SAMEA2623350, study PRJEB7988) | marine metagenome | biome: marine biome (ENVO:00000447); feature: surface water layer (ENVO:00002042); material: "saline water (ENVO:00002010), including plankton (ENVO:xxxxxxxx)" | depth 5 m | reverse complement strand
GCGACGCTTAAAGGAGCATACTGCTTTTGTTTTAATAATTCAGTTATGCGTTGACCATGTGCTAATTGTTCTTTGGTTGCATCATCAAGGTCGGAGGCAAACTGAGCAAATGAGGCCAATTCTCTAAATTGTGCTAAGGCAAGTCTGACTCCACCTCCAAGCTTCTTAATAATCTTTGTTTGTGCTGCACCACCCACCCTAGATACGCTGATACCTGGATTAATAGCTGGTCTGACTCCAGAATTAAAAAGATCAGTCTCTAAGAAAATTTGACCATCAGTAATGGAGATGACATTGGTAGGAACAAAGGCTGAAACGTCCCCAGCCTGTGTTTCAATAATTGGTAGGGCAGTTAGTGAACCAGTTTTGCCTTTTACCTCTCCGTTTGTTAGTTTTTCGACATATTCGGGATTTACACGAGCGGCCCTTTCAAGCAGTCGAGAATGCAAATAAAATACATCCCCAGGAAATGCCTCCCTGCCAGGTGGTCTTTTAAGTAAGAGGGATATTTGTCTGTACGCAACAGCCTGTTTTGAGAGATCATCATATACAATCAAAGCGTCCTCGCCCCTATCTCTAAAAAATTCTCCCATCGCACAACCTGAGTAGGCTGAAAGATATTGCATTGCGGCAGGATCTGAAGCAGATGCTGAAACAATTATAGTGTGTGCAAGCGCATCATACTCCTCAAGCTTTCTTACAACATTTGCAATGGTGGATTGTTTCTGACCAATAGCTACATAGATACACTTAATACCAGTGCCTTTTTGGTTAATAATGGTATCGATTGCAACAGCTGTTTTACCAGTTTGCCTGTCTCCGATAATAAGCTCCCTTTGTCCTCTGCCTATTGGCACCATAGCATCAATAGCTTTTAGACCAGTCTGCACAGGCTGATCAACAGATTGTCTTGCAATTACTCCAGGTGCAACAACCTCAACTGGGGCTGTTAGCGATGCATTAATTTCACCACCCCCATCGATTGGATTTCCGAGCGCATCAACCACCCTACCTAAAAGTTCATTTCCTACTGGAACTTCAAGAATTTTTCCAGTACATGTTGCTTTTTGGCCTTCAATCAGATCAAGGTAATCTCCCAACACCACCGCACCCACAGAATCTTGTTCAAGGTTAAGGGCTAACCCGAACACGCCATTTTCGAATTCAATGAGCTCTCCATACATGACTTCGCCCATGCCATGAATTCTAACAATACCGTCAGAAACACTCACTATTATCCCTTCATTCTTTCTTTCTGCACTTAAATCTAGTCCAGCAATTTTCTCTTTAAGAACACTGGATATCTCGGATGGGTTAAGTTGACTCATTTAATTACCTCTTAAAAATTTAGTTCATTTACTAGTTTTTGTACTTTGCCACGAATAGATAGGTCGAGCACTTCATCATTAACTTTGATGGTAATTCCACCAATTAATGATTTGTCTACAGAGAAATGTAGAGTTGCTGCTTCACCGTATTTTTTAAGCAGTAACTCTTCAACCTTGCCCTGTTTGTTCTTATCTAGCTCTATTGGCATAACTACATCAATGTTTTGTTTGTTGTGATGATCTGAAAGCAGTTGATCGTATATACGAAATATTTCCTCAAGCGCTTCTAGTCGATCGTTTGTTGAAAGTGTGGAGAGAAGATTCCTTACTAAAAGATTCACCTCTTTTGGTAGCAATGTAAATAATTTGGTCAGAATCTCTTTTTTTGATAGCTCGGGTGATGAAATTAAGGCGCCAACGTCCTTATGTTTAAAAATTTCTTTAACAGCCCCAAGATGGTTGTGGGTTTCAGATTCTTGTTTTGCATCTAATGCAGCAAGAAATAGTGCGTTGGCATATGGTCTAGCTATAGGGCTAAGGTCTTTCTTCATTATATTTTTTTTGCCGCCTCTACTATGATTTTCTCATGCTTATCTTTTGATATTTCTTCTTCAAGAATCTTTTCTGTTGTAGAAATAATGATTTCTGAAACATCCTTTCTAAGCGCTTCGCGAGTTTTGGTAATCTCAGCCTCTAACGTTTTATTAGCAGAGGTAATAATTTTCTCTGCCTCTGTTTCTGCCTTGGTTTGTGCATCAGATACAATTTGTGATGCTCTTTGGTTGGCTTTGTCAATAATAATGGCGGCCTCTTGTTTGGCTTTTTCAAGCTCAGCGCTTGAATTTAATTTAGCTTCTTCTAGCGAATCATTAGCTTTCTTTGCAGCCTCCAAACCGTCTGTTATTCTTTGTTCCCTCTCCTGCATGATTGCTATGATTGGAGGCCAAACATAACGCCAACAAATCGCGACAAAAATTACGAAAGCAAGGGTTTGTCCTAAGAGTGTCGCGTTGATATTCATTTAGGCCGCAAACATTATGTATAGTCCCAAACCAACTCCGATCATTGGTACGGCATCAACCAAACCCATTACAATAAATAATTGAGTTCTTAGTAAGGGTATCAATTCAGGTTGTCTAGCAGCACCCTCGAGGTACTTGCCACCCAAAACACCAACCCCGATCGCTGCTCCAACAGCGCCAAGCCCAATAATGATTGCTGCGGCTACGAATAATAAAGATTGTTCCATCTTTTTTCTCCTTTGTGTGAGGACTAATGATCCTCGGTTTCATGCGCCATTGCTAAATAAACAATGGTTAGCACCATAAAAATAAATGCTTGTAGTGCGAGAATCAGAATGTGGAACAAAGCCCACAGCAAATGAAGTCCTACGCCTAACAAACCAATAGCTATAGAGTTAAAAACCAACATCAAAGCTATAAGAATAAAAATCATTTCACCAGCATACAAATTACCAAACAATCTTAAGCCTAGAGATATTGGTTTCGCAATTAAATTAACAAACTCCAATATAAAATTCACTGGTATAAGATATTTACCAAACGGGTGAAGTGTTAGTTCAGAAATAAAACCCTTAAAGCCTTTAATTTTGATACTATAAAAAATTATCAATATAAATACAGCTAGCGCCATACCCAGCGTAATGTTCGGATCTGTGGTTGGAACAACCTTAAAGTATGCGTCCCTGGGAGCATCCACCAACCCAACATACGTGGCAAAATTTGCAGCAAGTGTTGGTAAATAATCTACAGGCACTAAGTCCATCAAATTCATCAAAAATACCCATATAAGAACGGTTAAAGCCATTGGGCCAATGATTGGGTTTTTTGCGCTTGTAAAGATGCTTTGGACGTTTTCATTCACGAACTCAACACACATTTCTACAAAATTTTGTAGGCCACTTGGCGCCTCCGAAGATAGTCTTGATGTGCCCAGTTTGAACAGGCCAACAAAAACCAAACCTAAAAATACAGACCAGCCAAGTGAATCAACGTGAAAGCTCCAAAAACCCATTTGATCAGCCAAATATGGATCACAAGTCCAACCTTTATCAGTTTTACCACATATCAAATTGGTTAGATGGTGATCAATATATGAAGTGGATGTTATTTCTGTGCCAGCTTTCGCCATTAGAGGTTGCCTTGGGTATCTTTAAGTTTTGTAAAACTCATTATAAATATTAGTACTCCTACAGCCATTAATTTATTTGCTGGGTCATCATTTAAAATTAATATGCATCCAACTAAAAAAATGGTCCACCTTAGAAAAAATATAAGCATCAGTGCTGAAATGTCGCTCTTGAAGTTTTTGCAAACATGTAAAAAAACTAGCAAAAATCCAAAGGCAGCCAAACAAACAGTTGCGCTTATAAGTGAGGTTAATAAATAACCCGCCGCTAAAGCTAAAACCGGTAGAAAATTTAATTTTAAAATGCTAATGGCTTTTTTATAATTTTCAGGCTGAATTATAGGAATTTATACCCCATCAAACAAGACTAATCACCTTTAAATGTCTTTAATTTGTCAATGATGATTTCCCGTTCATCTGTATTAGTGTAGATGATTTCTATTTGCCCTTTATTTTTTGACTTTTGGCTAATACAAACCTTATGTCCAAAACTATTACTAAGTTCCTCTATCAAAGACTGAACATCCGGATCGGTGTTAGGTTTTTTAGTTTTTTTGCGCATAGATGAGCTTAGTGCGTTTACTGAAATGCCTTGAGTTGATATTGTTTTGGCTTGGTTAATGATGTCTTTTGTATTTTTTAAAGACAACAAAACCTTGGCGTGCCCTCTATCAATTTTTCCAGCACTAATAAGATCGAGAACTTCCTGAGGAAGGTTTAGTATCCTGAGTGCGTTCGCTATAGTGCTTCTGGCTTTTCCTGTAAAGGATGATATGTCCTCTTGAGTTAGACCAAACTCTCTTTTTAAACGATCATAGCCCTGGGCCTCTTCAACCGGGTTTAGATCCTCGCGCTGGAGGTTTTCAATTAATGCCACCTCCAGTGAGTCTTGATTCTCAAAACTTTCTATAATGCATGGCACTTCGGTCAGGTTGTTTTTGTTTGCGGCCCTAAACCTCCTTTCTCCAGCGACAATTTCATAACTATCAAAAGAAATTTCCCTAACAATGATTGGGGAAAGTATTCCGTGACGCTTGATGGAGTCAGCTAGCTCATTTAAAGATTCTTCATTGAAGCTCTTTCTTGGTTGAAACCTGTTGGGGATAATTTGTTCGGTTTTAATGTTCTTGACCAGGCTTTTATTTGGTTTTTCAACGTCGCCTAATAAGGCCTCAAGACCTTTGCTCATTTTGCCTTCATCTGACATTTTCAAGCCTCCTGAGTAGTTCTCCAGCAAGAGCAAGATATGCTTTTGACCCACAAGATTCTGGCATATAGTTAGTGCCTGCAAGCCCAAAGCTTGGAGCCTCTGCAAGCTTTACGTTTCTAGGAATAAGTGTATTAAAAAGCAAATCTGGAAAGTGTTGTTCTAGGTCGTCTGATACGTTTTTTGTTAAGTTGTTTCTTTTGTCAACCATAGTTCTTATGATGCCAAATATTTTGTTGTTTGTAAGTCCTGAATTTGTTAATTCATTAATCGTGTTAACAAGAGATGTTATCCCCTCAAGCGAATAATATTCGCATTGCAGGGGTATAAGAGTACCATCGGATGAAATTAAAGCATCTAAAGTAAGTGAGTTTAGGGAGGGTGGGGTATCAATAAATACAAAATCGTAATTTAACCCTTTAAGGGATGAAGCTATATAGCCCTTGGATGGATTTTTGCGAAGAGCCACCTCCAATGCAACTAAGTCTTCGCCGCCCGCTAAAATGTCATATTGGTTGGATGATGTTTGAATCAATTCTGATATATTTTTTCCTAGCGTGGTGTCAAAAAGTGATCTTTTCTTTTTTACTCCAGAGGCCGAAGACGCGTTACCTTGTGGGTCTAGATCAATAAGCAATGTTTTGCGATTTGTAGCGGCAATGGCTTGGGAAAGATTAACCGCAGTGGTGGTCTTCCCAACTCCGCCCTTTTGGTTTGAAATGGATATGATCTTCACGTCTATTAATCATTGTATATCTTTAATAGATTTCTTTCTTTATTAATAATTAAATTATTCTTGATGATCGAATATCGTCTGTTCGTGTTTGCTAGTTCTTGGCTTATTGTTTTGTCTTTTCCCTTAAACAATAAGAAGAAACCAGTTTTTTTGAGAAGGTGTCTGGAATTTTTAATTGTGGTCTTGGTCGTGCTAACTGCGCGATTGGTGATTATGTCAAACGGCTCCAACATAGTATCTTTGGATATCCTGGCGTGCAAAACTTTAGTATTAAGCAAACCAATGTGTTGTGCTACTTTCTTTATGAAAAAGGCTTTTTTTTGAATTGATTCTGCAAGTACAAAATTAATGTTTGGGTGTTCTATTGCTAGCAAGATGCCTGGTATGCCAGCTCCAGAGCCGTAATCTAAAACTGTTTCGGCGCTTTTAAATTCACTGTAAAAGGGAAGTATATCTTTAATATCGTTATCTATAATTTCTTGTTTTGTGTTTCTTTTTAAAAGGTTGTGTGTTGTGTTGTATCTTAGTAAGAGCTCAATATAAGCATTAACTTGTTCGGCTTTTTTGAGCATTTTTTTGTTTTGATATAAATATTCTTAACAGGTTTATGCTTGCCGGTGTGATGCCTTCAAGCATTGCGGCAGCCCCTAGGTTGGCTGGTTGGTTTTTTTCAAGTCTTTCTATGTTTTCGTTGGAGAGACCAATAACATCCTTATAACATATGTTCTTGGGAATTTTGGTCTTGGTATTATGTATGTTGTTTTTTATCTCTCTTTGTTGCTTGTCTATATATCCTTGGTATCTACATTCGGTTATAAGGCGCTCTAGAAGCTCTACTTTGCCAGCTTCTGGGTTGATGATTTGTGTAATTTCTTTGGTGTTGATGTCTGTTCTTTTAAGTAGTGTCTCCACTTTCATTGATTCATCACCAAAACTTATCGTTTTGCATTTAGTTTTTTTTGCATAGTTTTGGTATGTTTTCTCCTGCGATTCAAAACGCTTAAAGTCTTCTTCTTCAACTAACCCCAAACCATGAGCAATATGGGTTAACCTTTGTTTGGCAGTATCCTGAGATAACATTAGTCTATACTCAGCTCTGCTAGTAAACATGCGATAAGGTTCTGTTACGCCATGACTAACTAGGTCTGATATAAGAACTCCTATATATGCTTTGCTTCTGTCTAAAATAAGCGGGGTTGATTTTTTAATAGATAAGGATGCGTTAATGCCAGCAATTAACCCTTGTGCCGCAGCTTCTTCGTATCCGGTTGTGCCGTTAATTTGCCCTGCTAGATACAAGTTTTTGAGAGATTTGAGTTCAAGGGTTTGATGAAGAGATCTTGGATCAACGAAATCGTACTCAACAGCATACCCATACTCGGTTATAACGCTGTCTTCTAGGCCTGTAATTGTCCTTACAAATTGGTCTTGTGTTTCAATGGGGAGGCTGCTAGATATTCCATTTGGGTATACAAGGTCGGTATTGACTCCCTCTGGTTCAATAAAGACTTGATGGGTGTCCTTGTTTTTAAACTTAACCACCTTGTCCTCTATGGATGGGCAATATCTTGGCCCTATGCCGTGTATTTGACCAGAATACATAGCTGAAAGATGCAGATCTTCTTCAATTATTTTTTTTGTTGTAGCTGAGGTTCTTGTAATGTAGCAACTTAATTGTTTGGGGTGTGCGTGTTGTTTTTGAAGGCTTGACATAAATGGAGTTGGTAAATCGCCTGGCTGCTCATCCATAACTTCAAGGTTTAAACTAGATAGTTTTATTCTTGGCGGTGTGCCTGTTTTGAGTCTGCCCATTGGTAGACCCATACCATACATTCTTTTAGATAGAGGTATTGAGGGTTTTTCTCCAAGCCGGCCTCCATACTTTTTTGTTTGGCCGCTGTACATTATCCCATTTAAAAAAGTTCCAGTTGTAAGAATAATTTTTTCAGCATTGACTGTTCCCAAGTTTTCAACCAACACCCCAATTACAGTTCCTTTTTCAACTACTAAATCAATCACCTCCCCCTCCAAGATATCGATTGTGGTTTGCTTCAGAATGCTTTGAATGGATGTTTTGTACATCTCCCGATCGCATTGAGCTCTCAAGGCGCGCACTGCAGGTCCTTTTCGGGTGTTTAGTGTTCTAAATTGAATTCCAGACATATCTGTGGCCAATGGCATTATTCCGCCCATTGCATCGATCTCCTTCACAAGATGAGATTTGCCAAGACCGCCGATTGCTGGATTACAAGACATCTGACCAATAGTATTTTTGGACAAAGTAACAAGGGCGCAAGATAACCCCATCCTCCAGCAAGCATGTGCAGCTTCCACACCGGCGTGACCACCACCAACAACTAAAACGTTATACATAAGAAATATTAATTAATATAAATATAATTTTTGTTATTTTTATTATAAGCATTATTTTATGTTAGTAAGTCTTAAATACTCTTTATCAATGCGATCTTTTACAGGGTAATAACTGTTGTATAACAAGATATATTTGATGTGAGAAAACGTTTGACATCTTGTGCACCAAAAAAAGACACACATCTTTCACACATCTTTCTTACTTACCTATACAGAACTTACTAAATATTTCCCCAAGCAAATCATCACTTGATTGCTCTCCTAAGAAGTCATTCAAGCAACCTCTTGCTGTCTTCAAGTGTTCAGCCATTATTTCAATAGATTCAAGTGAGTGTAAACTTTGGCACACCTCTAAATTATCCATTACTTTATCGATCAATTCTAATTGCCTATCATTTAAAACAAAATGTTGGTCAATAGCAGGTTCTGAGCTTGCAAAAAATTCATGAATCATTTTTTTTAATTTGGGAATCCCCTCCCCTGTTTTAGCCGAAACCAGACACATTCCATCCTCTTGCTTTGAACATAAATCAGACTTATTTTTCACAACCAATGAATTATTATCATGAATCACTGACTTCAAACCCACCAATTGCGTTTTATATCCCTGATCACATACCACCAATATCAAAGGAAAACTGTCGATATTATCAAGCATCTTATCCACCCCCAAAGATTCCTCTAAAACTGAGGTGTTTCTTATACCCGCTGCATCCACTAGATTGAAAGTCGTTTTATGAATTAGCATTTGAGCATCCAGCATATCCCTCGTTGTTCCTGGATTTGGGGATACTATTGCTTTGTTTTGACCTAGCAAGCAATTAAACAAAGAAGATTTCCCAACATTTGGAGGACCCACCATCAACACCCCATTCGTTTTTCCTATATTACTCGACTGGAACGCCTGTTTTTTTAAATCACCAAACTCTAATCGTAAAACCTCTAATCTTTCTATAACCTCCTCCATATTTACATCAACACCATCCTCATCATCAAAATCAATTATTGATTCTACAAAAACCCTTAAAGAATCTAATTTTTCACCTAGGGCTGATAACACGCTAGATAACTTACCAGTAATTACACCAAGAGCCATATTCATTTCAGCATCAGTCGTAGAGTTAATTAAATCGAATAATGACTCGGCTTCATTAAGAGTTTGCTTATTATTGATAACTGCTATTTTTGTAAACTCTCCTGGCTCTGCTTCTCTTATATTTAGAGCCGCAAAAAGATCTACAAAACGCCTAACTGTTGCAAAACCACCATGACAAAAAATCTCAACCATATCCTCACCTGTATAGCTCTTTGGACTTTTGTACATCACAACAGTACTCACATCAATTAAGCTGTTCTGGTAAGTTACCCTTCTTAAGTAAATTTTATTGAAGGCACGAATCTCTTTGTCTAGCACTGTGTTTATTAGAGCATGACAACCATCGCCTGAAATCCGAAAAACAGCAAGTGCAGCCTTGCCCATTGGGGTTGCTAGAGCATAAATCATTTTCTAGGCTGTCAACCGCCACCAGGCGATTTAAAGTCGGAAGCCCCATACTTGTTGTACATCATTTTTTGTTGAACCAACGAGAACGCCGCATTTGCAACAGAGTACAAAACAAGGCTTGACGGCAACCAAATAAAAATAACAGATATAGCGACAGGCATTATCTTCATAACCTGCATTTGAACAGGATCCATGTTGGGGGGTGTTGGATTAAGTTGTTGGGTAAGGTACATTAATCCAGCCATCAAAAAAGGCATAATGAATAATGGGTCTGGCGCAGATAGGTCTTGCACCCACAACAAAAATGGAGCGTGCCTAAGCTCCACAACCTCTCTCAAAGCAAAAAAGAGAGCTATAAAGACTGGAATTTGCACAAGCATTGGAAAACAACCACCCGCAGGATTGATCTTCTCTTTCCGATAAAGGGCCATCATTTCAACCCCAAGCTTTTGTCTATCATCTTTATATTGTGATTGTATTTCCTGAAGCTTTGGTTGAACCACTCTCATTTTAGCCATAGACCTGTAACCCGCTGCGGAGATCGGCCACAACAACAACTTAAGCAGAACAGTCAAAATAATTATAGAAAAACCCCAATTTCCAACAAAAGAATTAATCGCAACCAACAACATAACAAGGGGCTGCGCAAGAAACCAAAACCACCCCATGTCGATTGAAAGCTCTAGATCAGGGGCTACTGACATTAAATCAGACCTTATTTTCGGACCAAAATATAACTTATGCAATACGCCGTTTTGTTGATCTTGTATATCCAAATCCCTATACACAACCCCCATAGAATAAACGCCTGCATCACCAGAGGGGGGCTGAACAAAAAGCGAAGCC
>CEUF01127253.1_pt1 | contig 10142 bp, 6 predicted proteins | sample 531461 | NCBI WGS metagenome assembly CEUF01 (sample SAMEA2623350, study PRJEB7988) | marine metagenome | biome: marine biome (ENVO:00000447); feature: surface water layer (ENVO:00002042); material: "saline water (ENVO:00002010), including plankton (ENVO:xxxxxxxx)" | depth 5 m | reverse complement strand
CTGTTAATCCTTTCCCTTTATACAACCTAGTTTGTGCAATATGTCCTGTAGCATAAGCAGAGCCAGTATGATTTTTACCAATTACAAGCCTGTCACTTACAAAATTCGTAGAAATATTATTTGCTGTGCTAATATGTGATCCATTTCTATAAAGTTTTACGTCTGTGCCTATACGAGTAAATACAACGTGATACCAAGTGCTAGTGCTATTTGTAACAAACCTTTGAAGAAGATAACCATTATCTATATTTGAATACATATATATTTGATCTGTTTTAAGTGTAAGGTTTGGACTAGCTTGAGTACCAGCATTATTAAGGAAACTACCCATTCTCATAAATGTGCCAGATCCAGTTATTTGTACCCATGATTCGTAAGTGAAATCACCAGATCCAAGTAAAAAATCATTACTATCTGTAAAAGAAATAAAATCATCACTACCATCAAATACTAAATATCCACCATCTGAACTACTATATGAAACACCGTTTTCCAAAGTTCCATTGTTTGAGTTGCCACTCAAATCAGTCCATGTTGTACCACTACCTGGATAAGAACTGCTGTTACCAGCATCTAAATGTAAAACAAGATTACTTGTAATTATGGCATGATAATTAGACTTGGTAGCGTTGTAATTTTGCAAAACCTCAGAAGCACTTAATTCTTTTTTATATAATAAAATTTGAGATATGTAACCTTTATGATAATAACCAGCTGGCCCATAACCAATAGCTTGTGGTGCACCTGAAGGAGATCCCAAAGATCTAGTTTTTCCAGTGCCTGAATGCCAAAGTGTACCATCAAGATATATTTTCATACTACCAGTCGATGCATTTGCTGTAAATGCCCAGTGATGCCATCCTTGATATTCAGCATTAGTCGCATTTTTACTAATTCTATCATAACCAGAGATAACACCCTTATCAAAATAAATTGTATTTGTTCCAGTGGGAACAGGATATGGAATAAGTATTCGTAAAATTGGATTGTTAGAGTTATTACCCTCCAAATGTAATAAGTAAGAGTATTGAGTGCTTATACCGTAATTCCATACAGTAAAGGTAACTTCATCACCAGATATATCTGGCATTAATGGTAAAGTTGCATGATCGTTAGTGCCATCAAAACTTAAATATCCACCATAATCTGAACTATAAGTGGGGCTATTCACTAAGGTTGCATTGTTACCCTGACCACTTAAATCAGTCCAAGTTGTACCACTACCTGAGTAAGAGGAAGAGTTACTAGCATCTAAATGTAAAACAATATTAGTTGTGACTATCCCACCATCAGTTCCTATTGCAGTGCCAAGATGTTGAATTATAGGCACTAGGTTAATCCTCCACCAGAGCAAACAAATTCATTAGATGCTACACAGGTGACTGTCATCAATCCTCTTTGAGCCAAAGTTCGAGTTCCAGTTGTGCTAGTTCCTGCTAATCTTAAAGTTACACTAGCTCCCTCAACGATTGATATACTACTTCCACTATTATTATAAACACTTATTATATCACCAACACCAAATATACCTTGATTGATTGTTACATCACCAGTTGTTGTTATTATTGTTCCTGAGTCTGCTTTAACCGCAACATAAGCACCTGTCTTATTTGAACTAGAGAGAGTTTCAAGTCTTCCAACAAATTTTGTTGCAGTTACGATACCTGCGTTTGCAATATTATTACCTGTTAGATCAAGTTGATCACCAGACGCAATCTCCTGTATCTGATTCGCACTTGTATTCAGTATTAACGGAAATTTATCTGCCATTATGTTCTGTTATCTTTTTGTTATTTATGCGAGGTTAAAACCAATTGGATGAACGGTTCCAGAACGATCTTTAACTGCCATCGTTCTTCCATGTAAATCTAAATTATGAGCACCACTTCTTTTTGCAATTGTTAAAGAGCGTAAAGGTTCAACATTTGTTGTTGCAAGAACGACAATAAAAGAATCAGTTCCCGCAGGTGGTGCAGCAGCAAAATTAATTCTATTCTCAACAATTGTAAATGATATTAATGGTTGCTGAATGATACCACCTAAAGATACCAATAGAGTATATGGGTTGACAGCAAAATAATCTCTACCACCTAGAGTAAGGTTGAAAGAAGTGTTTGAACCATTGAATCCAGAGGATATGCTATCAAGTTTTGCGAATGCCCCAGTGCTTTCTTGGCGACCAATTAATGCCATTACATTATTGTTTTTCTACTATTTATCAGTTGATTCAACTTCGGGAGTGACAACGCTAGATGGAGTTTCTTCCTCTTTAGGTAATTCAACACCTGTTTGCTGAAGATATTCAATAATACCTTGAAGTTTTAAAAGCATATCTCTCTTCTGTTTTGCTTGTCCTTCAAGTTGATTAATTTCATTCACCAGATTTTGTGACTGTTCGATAACAGTTTTCAAATGTCCTTGTTGCTCGGAGACCATTTTATTTTATAAACTTAGTTACATTATATAGCATACTAATCTAAATGTCAATTATGCTTGTGATTCTGACCAAGAGATGTTTCCTGAAACTGTAAATGGTGCTGCAAATGTTGTGCCACTTGGATTTTGTGCTTGTACTGCCAGTGTTAGAAGGTCAGGACCTGCAGGGAAAATACCATCACCACCCAATATACTATTACCAATTTCAAGTAGGTCAGTTAGTGAGATAGCCGCTGAACCTGAAGATACCTTTGAACTAAAGATAGTAGTACCTCCAATTAGTGTATCACCAGCAGCATGCTTAACAATCTGACTCAAACTAGGAGATTGTGCTTGTTGGAAATTAATCTGACTTGGTAAGGTGTTTTGTATTAATAAAACCTCTATGTCTTTATTCGTTGTAACAGATGCCTGTCTCAATCTTAACTGCATTCGGTTTATAATTTCCCTTTCACCTAATGCACCTGTTAATGAACTATCAACAGATGGTGCAAGTCTAACACTTATAATTGGAATTGGTCTTTGAAGTGCTATTTCAGAAGTCTCTCCAACCACAAGAACAGCACCAGAGGAAATTTGACTATACTCTGAACCACCAGTTGGGTCAGCAGTCGTTGCTGGAAAATTAACAAATATTTTACTATTACCACCATCAACAGTCACCTGTGAAATAAATGTTCCTGCTGGAAGACCAGATGTTGCAATACTATGACCAACAGTTACTGTCTGAGCATTTACTGCTGATACTGGGAATGCATAAACAAATACCTGATTACCATCAATAGTTATTCTTTCAAAGCTACTATTACCACCAGTTGTTATTGATGAATTACCACCAGATGTAAATGCGAAAGGTCTACTTTGACCTGTAAACTGATATGCTTTATCATCATCAAAGTTACCATCCATGATAATTGATGTACCAAAGTGGAATAGTGTTGGTGATGCAGTTGAGTTAGGACCATTTTGAATTTCATATCTAGCAGGTAAGTTACCTGAACGGAAATATGATTCATTCAATATGTTATTATGTCTGAATTCATGGAAATATCTAATATGTCCAACTCTGTCTTTGAATCCATATCTAATTTTACCAGCACCATACCAAGAATAATCAATGTATGCCATTTGAATTTTCTTAGTATCTAAAATGTAACCAGTAAATCCAGTTCCATCAGCAGGATCAATATTCCAATCTGACTGTCTAGCTCTAGTATCAACTGTTTTAGTTGCTTTAACTCTAACAGCAGTCACACCTCGATAAGCAGGTTGAACAATACAACGAACATCAGAACTTATTTCAGTTATCTTGTATGATTGACCTCTGATAACAAGCATTTCTCCAACAGTTAATTGGGTTGTAAAACTTGTACCCTCACCATTAATAATTTGACTTCCTCGAAGAACATTTATATCTCCTGCAATCTGTTTAGTACTACTTCTTCTAACAGCGTATAATGCTTGTCCATCATATTCATAGAAGAATCCATTCTGGTCATCAAACATACCAGCACGAACGAAACTGTCTGCCCATGAAGCACGTACATAAGTTGGGAACCCAGACGCTCTAACATCAGTAGGTGCAGATGCCATAGTATAGGTAAACTGGAAAGGAGAAGGAACTGTTACTATTGTAAAGGTTCCATTATAAGTATTAGTTCCAGTGCTAACTATTGCACCATCAATAGTTACTTGATCACCAGATTTTAGATTATGCTGTTCTTGTGTATCAACCGTCGCTGTTGTTCCATTTGCCTGAATAAGATTTTTAACAATCTTTGGAGGATTAAAGTTTATCGCAAAACTAGTTTGTAAACCTTTACCTGACTGATAACGGAAGTACTTACGTGTTTGTCTTGCAATTCTACTATTTGGACTAGTTCCCGCTGTAATATCAACACCTCCATCAAACGACTTATGAAGACTGTATCCATCTGGTCTTAGTGCTAACTGAGTAGCGTAGTAATAATCAGTTGTTGAAACAGTTGTATCAGCGACTTCAAATAGAGTCATGTCAAAATTGGATGACACTGTATCGACAGTTTTTACTTGAACGTAAGTTCCATTATCAATATAAATTTTATCAAAACGTTTAAAGTTATTGAGGAATCTTGTTCCCGAACCAGTGATAACTTTAGATAGGTTAGTGGTATTAATTGTACCATCACCCTTCACATTTTTTATAATATTATTAGAGGTCAATTTATGACTTCCAGATTGTCCTGTTATGTTTATAGCAACGTTTGCTTCAGCATCAGATGAAGAAGTTGCTAATTTAATAACAGTAGGACTTAATACAATAGCAAAAGTATCTGTTGTACCTGCTGGTAAAATACTTGGGTTTCCATTTGAAACATAAGTTACTTTTTCACCAGTTAACAAATTATGAACTTGAGGGAAGGTAATTGTATCATTTGCATTATTAATCTCTGATGACGTAAAGTCATATTCTCTTATAGGAATAAGGAAAGTTCCTGTTAAAGTAAATGATTTAGATGTAGGAACATTTGTAATATCAAGCACACCGTCATATGCACCAACAACACTGTTAACGTCAAATGAATGAGCACCTGTTCCTGGACCAGTAAGCACAATACCTGAATCTTCAGTGGTTACATTAAATCTAAATCCCCACCAAGGACCTCCACCTGGACCATAGTTAACTGCACTAGTAGGACTAACTCTGACACGGAATCCAATTTTACCGCCACTAGAGAATAGATAATTTGTTAAATCATATTGATTTGTAAATGTTGTACTATCTCTATAAACCGCAGAGTCAGCACCTTCATTTTGTCCAATCCTCCAAGTTTGTATTGATTGGTTTGCAGAATTTAAAAGTTCTAAGTCTGCATATTCAGAACCAGCACTGAAATCTCCTCTAAACTCAAGTTTTGTTATTTTAGCAGTCGCAGGTGCGAAACCTGAAGGGGTTTCTATATCAACAAATGTGGTGTACACATTATTATTATTTTGTGTTACAACTGGTAAAATATTTGCAGTTTGTTGTGCTCCTGTATTAGCTAATTGTAATCGACTGTCATCTAATCTAATAAATTCATATGTCTGACCATTTGTTAATCCACCGATAGCTGTTCCAGATACATTCGTATATACAGCGTTTATATTACCAGTAATTTTATGGTTGTTAATATAAATTGTATTAAATGTAGCATTAGCTTTATTGTATGAAATATTAAAGTTTTGCGGTACTCTAACTATATCATCAGTATTTGGTGATTGATCTGTTTGTAACCTAATAACATCATTATTTACTGGAGATGCTGTCGCAGTAAACGATGCTGGCATATCAACTGCATCAGCAGAGTTATTAACGTAAGCAAATCTATCTCCTGTGCTATAATTAGCGGTATTGACAGTAACGTTGACTTGTTGATTCCCAACTATCCCATGATTTTGAATATAAACCGTATTTCTATCTGTTGTTAGATTCTTACAAAATACGTAATATATTTCACTTCCAGTGCCATAACTAACTGTTGAGTTATTATAGTTTATGTTAAAGGCACCATTTTGTTGTGGAGTATTTCCACCATCATTATAGGATGGATTACGAATAGCAAATGTACCATATCTTCCAAAGTTTCTTTGATTTGCAAGATATGAGAAACCATCATTACTGTTTGAATATGAGTTACTACTACTTCCTTGGAATGCTAATATATTTGTTGGTTGTACTGCTCCAAGTCCCCATGTTGCATCAACCAAATCACCACCACTTCTTGACTTTTCAGCATCTGAAAAAGTCGTACCACCTGATTGTCTTATAATAAGTCTAACTCTATATCTATCACCACCCCAAACAAATGTACCAACACTAGGGTGACAAGAGTGTTGCACTTGAATTGAGTAGTTACCTGGAGTACCTGTGATGGCACTTGAAATATTTAAACCATTAAACGAAGATGGTTGACCATTTGGTTTTATCGCTGTTACGTAAACTTGGTTTTGTGCACCTCCATATACAGTATCAGTTGTACCTGCTATTGTAAGGGTAACTGTTTCAACTGTACTGTTTGTGTCACCAGCGATTTCTAACCTTTCAAGAGTAACACTTGAACTAGTGATATTAGATGGTAGTTGTAAATTAGTTGTTACTTGAGCTGTACCTGTCGAAGCGACATAATTAGTGGTGGTTGGTGTTGCTTGAGCATCAACATATACACCCATTTCGGTTCTTCTTTGTGTGCCAGATGCGTATTCAACTTTATAACATAAACTTAGTCTTCCTAAACCATATGTGCTCGATAAACTACTTAAATTAACAGCTCCACTTAAAGATGAAGATGTATGGAGTTTTATATTATCAGAATCAACAACTTCAACATAATATACTCTACCATCTGTAAGATTTCCATCTTGTCTTTGATAATATGGATTTTGATATATTACTGTATATTTGTTTCTTAATTGGTGATTAGTCCACTGAATAGTATCATTACTTGCATTTACATCAGATGTGTCAATATATTGTGAATATGTTGATTCCCAGTCAAATGTTACTACAGGAGTTTGTTTATAAGTACCTCTACCAGTATTTGAGGTTAGAGAAATAGCGTTATTATTAGCAAATGATGCAGTAGTATCCACAAAAGGTCTTCCATCAGGTGCTGTTGCAGTACTATCGGCTATCTTTAAAGTTCTTGGACCAACTGTATTTCTTAAATATACTTTTGTGCCTTGTGTAAATCCATGAGTTTCTGCAGTAGTTACACTAACTGTGCTAGGTGATGCACCATCAGTAACCGCACCATTAGCAGTACTAACAGGTAATGTAGAACCCTCAAAAAACTTACCTGGTACAATGGTTGTATAACTACCACTTAAATCACCAGTTACTGTTGATGGAACATCTAATTCAAAATAAAACTGTAATGTGCTTGGAACGTTTGTTACAATGAAAAATCCTTCTGCCTGATACTGAGATAAACCCTGAACTGATATCGGATCTCCAATACCAAGTCCATGAGGAATTGTTGTATTTACTTTAATATTTTTACTTCCAGCGATTGCATCCACAGATGTTAATCCATCAATTGGAGTATCACCACTGCTACTAAAAATTGTTGGTATATTATTAACTGTCTGTAATGTTTCCCATTTTGTTGCCTGTAGTCCATATTCAAAGTCAGTATCAATAAGGTTCTCTGGATTACTGACCCTCATTTTACCAACAGGATCTAATATATCTTCTGCTGGAGTTATTTCTTGATAATCTCCCTGAACAAATACTTGAAGAACATCATTATCAAGATGTGATGACGTATCATATAATAATGAAAGTTGTGTTTCATCTGTGTCGGAATTATATGCTATGCCAGCAAATCCTGCATTTACATCGGCAAAATTATATATTATAACATTCCGAGTAATATTTGTGATAAGAAGAAATCTCTCAGCATTTATGTTACCAGATACAAATACCTCCTTCTCTGAGGCATCGAAACGATAATTTCCGACGAATAATTTTTTTGCCATACCAGTTCTCTCAGTATTTTATCGATTTTTGATTTTTCTAAATGTATTTAGCCTATAGCGACTGCGTAAGCTATAGCGATGTTATTTGTAACACCACCGACAGAAAAAGCTGCCTCTCCACTTGAATCAACTGTTAATACATGACCCTCAGTGGGAGTTCCACCGTTGTCCTTTAATATAACATTTATTCCTGGAACTCTAAACTTAGTAATATTCGCATCACCTAATGTGATTTCATTACTAATAGTTGTTGTTGATGATGATGCACTATTTCCAATAATTATATTATTATCACCTGAAGTGTTAGACAAAGCAGCTCCTGTTCCTATAAAAACGTTATTACTACCAGTAGCATTCTTTCCAGATAATTCACCTAAAGCAGTATTACTATTACCCGATACATTTTCTTGTAAAGCTGCTGCTCCAAGAGCAGTATTATGTGAACCACCTTGAGTTTTTAACAATGCGTTATGACCTGTAGCAGTATTAAATGTACCTGAAGTGTTATCACGTAAAGCATTATATCCAAATGCCGATAATTTTCCCACAGTTGTTACAGTTTTTAACGAATATGCACCAAAAGATGTGTTTTCATCTCCTGAAGTAAGTGCAGTTCCAGAATCGTATCCAAAAAGAGTATTTCCAACCGCACTAGTTCCAGTAAAACTATCACCTGCATTAGTACCAAAAGATGTATTATACTGAGCATCACTCAACTTAACTCCACCAGGTAAAGCTCCAGTTAATTTGGATGATGTGAATGAAGGTATATTTCCATCAGAAACATTACCAGTCAATTGACCAGCTGGTATACTTGTAAGGGATGCACCAGAACCTGAAAATTCAGTTGCAATTAAAGTACCATTGACAGTTGCACCTGAACTTGTTAATGAAATTCTATTCGTGCCATTAGATTGTTTGAAGTCAATCGTATTCGACTCAGCTAATATACTAAGTATACCTTCAATACTATCCTTTCTGACTATTGCCATTTTTTTAAAAATCTCCTAGTTATATTTATCAAATAACAACATAATTACCATCGACAGTAAGCACTCCATCTATATTAACAGGTCCTGCCATCAATCCATTAAATGCAGTTCCAATGTAATGATTACCACTTAATGAATTATCAGATACAGTCATACCATTACTAATATATAGTCCCTTGAATGAATTACCAATACCTATTAAATCAGCATCATCCATATTATTGGTTTTTATACCTACATTTACATCGGTTGCAATACCACTTGTATAACCTTTCCATAAACCATCTGCTCCTGATGGTGAACCACCACCTCCTCCTCCACCACCACTTTGGATACTTATATCAACTGTAGTACCATTAGCAGTGATTTGATTACCAGATCCAATAAAGTTTAATGCTGTAATTACACCAACAGCAATATTAACACCACCTGACTGTATACCAATCCCTTGTATTCCACTTCTTGCTGTTACAACACCTATTGAATCAATATTAGTTACATCTTCATAAGTTAAGACTCCACCAATAGTCGCATTGCCAGTAATGTCCAATCCAGTAGCAGTAATGATACCAGTGGATTTTATATTATGACTGTTAATGTTAGCCTCGGTATGAATACCTGGACCAAGGACTCTGGTAAATGCCATTATATTTTTTGATTATTTAGGTCTTCATAATATAACATAGAGCATAATATGGTGGTAGGTTTTTGTTAGTTCCAGATACACCTTCATTACTCATACTGAAGACAGTAGATGAATAAGTACCAGCACCTCCATATGGGAAAGATGAACCACCATTACCTGGTATTACATGTCCTCCATCAATGTTTGTAGTATGTTTATGTTCTACGACCACAGCATCTGCAGAACCACCCTCTGCGTCAACAGAGAGACCTGGATATGTAGTATTACCACTTGAGCTTGCACCAACTACAAATTTGTTTCTTAAATCTGGTGCTCCTGCATTAACTGCTTCTGTAGAATTATCGCATAATACATAACCAGATGGAATTGCATTTGCTGCACCAGACCATAATATTATACAACCTTGAGGAACTCCGCTTGGAGCTGCTCCCCATGTAGGAGAGGCACTAGGTCCACCACTTGTTAATACTTGACCTGATGTTCCATAGTTTGCACCAGCAATACCGATTTGTCCCGAACTTCCGATGCGAAGTGTTTCTACCCAAGTTAAAGCATTATCTGCTGTTCCT
>CEUF01284752.1_pt1 | contig 10148 bp, 6 predicted proteins | sample 531461 | NCBI WGS metagenome assembly CEUF01 (sample SAMEA2623350, study PRJEB7988) | marine metagenome | biome: marine biome (ENVO:00000447); feature: surface water layer (ENVO:00002042); material: "saline water (ENVO:00002010), including plankton (ENVO:xxxxxxxx)" | depth 5 m | reverse complement strand
CTGTTGAGGGTTGAAAACCGTTTTTGGTATAGTAATTATTTATTGGTCGAGCATCTTGAGATAGCTTGTGAAAGTCTAAGCCCCTATGAAAACAAATGGTATCGATACGCTTTGATCTTCCATAATTTTCTGCGGCCCTCAATAATTTGATTAACATTTTTTTTTGGGAAAAATTTGTTGCTAGCTCTCCATTAACCTGCCACAAACATTCTTCTAAAATTGGTTTTCCTGTCATAAAGTTTTCTTTTACGAAAAAAACGCAACCCGCAAGACTAAAATTTTCAACCTCATATGACCAAAGCTTGATATATGGCATGACCTCTGGATACTCAATAGAGGATAAAAACATATTTTTTATAAAGCTTTGCACGGTTGCAGGATCAAATCTATCTGCATGTATAGATGTAGATAGATTTGCCCAATGGTTTTTATTTTTAACAGAATTCCATTGATCAAGAGTTTTGTTTAAGTGGTCAATATCGTTAATTTCTTTAATCATGTTTCAAAATAATCTGCATTTTTTAAATAAGAAAGATCATCTCCTCCAGAATATGATATTGCGCTCTGTATATCTTGTTTTATTTCATTCAATTTAGACTCATAGGTCATTCCGTTGGAAATGATATTGGTAAGCTTACCCTCAATGTTATTGTTATGACCTTTATTTTCGGCGCTAGCTGAACCAAAGTAAGCTTTATGAGGCACATTATTAACAATGCTTGATACTGCTGGACTATCGGTACAAGCTGCAAAAAGACCGCCTGCCATTACCATGCTTGCGCCTGCAACTATAGCTTTCGCGATATCTCCGTTGCACTTTATTCCTCCATCTGCAATAATCGGAATAGGTTTTGCTGAGCTTTCGTCCTGAAAAACATTTGAACACCATGTTGTGCAACTAAACATAGGCATAGTGAACCCTGTTTTATCTTTTGTTGTACAAGGAGAGCCTTGTCCTATTCCAACTTTTACTATATCTGCTCCCCAAGAAGCTAAATCTCTAACTGCAGTAGGTGTGGTTACATTTCCTGCAATAATTTTTGTATCAGGTAGCCATTTTTTAATATGCTCAATCATCATTTTCATGCGCGAGCAATGCCCATGAGCTATATCTATTGTAAGAAAGTCTACTCTAATATTTTTTGCTTTGGCAATATTCATTACATGAATTTTATCTGGCATTTTTACTCCAACACTAAATGATATTGTTTTCCAGTCTTCGGAGTTTGCAAGTCCAACATCATCCGCTAAATGATTACCAAATCGGTGCATAATATAGAAATAATCATTTTGACTCATCCATTTTGCGAGCCTCATGTTTATGACTGATTTCATATTTGCAGGTATAATAGGCAATTTAAAAGCCCTTTCGCCGAGTTCGCAAAAAGTATCGCAATCTGCTCTGCTGTGAACCTCGCTATAGTTTGGAACGAGACAAATATCAGAATATTTATATGCTTTATCTAAAGTCTTCATCTTCTTTTGCTTGCTTCATCCATGCAATAGCTCCTAAAATACCGAAAACTATAAAGTCTCCAGGAAAAAATTCAAAATAACTTGATGCTAATACTTCTGTCATCTAAATTCCTTTCTTAGTAATCTCCATCTGTCTGAATCGATAGGTTTGTCTCCATTGTCTATAGCATACAACATTTTAATGATTTCGTCAACACTATTATAAATATATTTATGCGGAAACATACCAAGCATCCATAGTGGGGTTTTAGCTTTTCCGCCTTCCATACTGACAAATACAGGCTTTTTTTCTCTAACTGCGGTAACAATTTCTTCTGCACTGCCCCAGCTTGCAACATCAGGAACAAGATGCGCAATAATAAAATCACTTCGATCAACTAAATTGAGATCATATGCTCTCACCATTTTCATGCGATCAGTAACTCTGTCGTATTGTTTGGTTTGCATCCAAGTTTCCATTTCTTGACGAGAAGCTTCATCTTCTTCTACATCTTTCATGAATGGCTTTTTGTAAGGATCAAAGCATGTTATACTTAGTGGGTCTAGCTTTTCAGAAACTTCTTGTCTCCAGTTTCTACCGCTGACATACTGCATGTGTCCAACTAAATAGCATTTAGTTTTGAACAATAAATTTTTACCTTCTATTTTTACCATGCTACTATTATAGCAGCATTTTATTTTATAGTCAAGACAATTTTTTCTTTAGTTCTTCGACTTCTTCTGATAGATCTTTTATTGCTTCAATTAAAACAGGAACTAATTTACTATAATCTACTGTTTTATATTTTTCTGTATTTTCGCAAAACTCTCCAACGCATGGAACTTTTTCTTTGACAACTTCGGGTATAACTTCTTCAACTTCTTGCGCTATAACACCGACATCCCTAGTTCCTTTGCGCGAAGTAGCGTTCCAATCAAACTCTACTCCACGAAGTTTTTTGACTTTATCTAAGCCGCCTTGTATTTGTTCTATATTGTTTTTAAATTTTTTATCTGAGACTGTGGTTTGAAAAGCTAAAACGTCTCCTTGAACTTGAACATCTCCGTCTGATTGGAATGCTACTCTGGCTCCATCGTTTGTTGTTGGATCTGAGTCTACAAAAAAAGTAAGTTGGGGTGGAAAAGTAACTGTTCCAACAACCGGAAGAGTTGCAGTAAAAGTATCTTTTGCTCGAATATAGCTTCGTGACGATCCAACGTATTCTATTTCTCCTCTTAGATCGGTTTCGAGTGAAAATGTGGTGCCAGATAAATCTAATCCTGATCCAGCGCTATAATTTGTGTCGACTACTGTTTCTGTTGCGGTTTGGATTCCAGTTACGTGACCATTCGAGTCTACGGTTATGTCTTGAATATATGTTCGCCCGCTATTATTTGAAGAGCTGGCTGCAGAAATATTTGGGTGAGCAGTTAAGTATCCCGCTCCATTTACAAGCTGATTATTATTGGTGACGTTTGTTGCTCCTTCATCAATTCCGTCAAGTTTGTTTTTTAGAGTGTCTGTAAAATTATTATCTGTTTGAGAAGCTACTGAAAAATTTAATTTACCTGCATTTGAGCCATTGTCTGCATAAGTAACCGTAATACCACCTTCAGTATTGCTTGAGACCATTCCGCCAATTATATCTTGCACTTGCTCATCTGAAAGTTTTGAGGTGACATTGATACCGTTCCAATATAAATCTCCGGCAAGATTGTATAGCTTATTTGTTGTTGGTGCTGGAGCTACAGCAGCTTGATCTATATCTAAAATTCCATTTTTAACTTCAAGCGGATTACTGCCGTTAAATGTAAAGTCTCCAGATACATTTATATTTTTATCGAAAGTAACGTTGTTCTCAAAGACAGAAGATCCTTCGACATTAAGGTTTTTTACGATGTTTACATCTTCATTAGCAAAAATATCTCCATTGAAAGTAGAGCTTCCTGATACTGTTATGTTATTAGAAAATTCAACATTACCTCCATCAATAATATGAATTCCATTTCCTGCATCATCTTCCAGCTTTAAACCGTTATTATTTAGAGCTTTTAGTTTTTCTGTTTCGATATGCTTGCCTGCAGCAATACTTAAATTTTGATTTAAATTCCAAGAATCATTGGCTTGCGACCAAATAATTGTTTTATCTGTAGCTCCTTTTAAAGTAATTCCTCCTCCGTTAGCTGTGGTATCTGTCGGACTTGTAACCGATCCTAGTTCAATATTTTTATCGTCAACGGTCACTGTAGTTGAATTCACTGTGGTGGTTGTGCCATTGACTGTAAGATTTCCGCTTACGGAAAGATTTCCAGAAATATCTGTAGAACCATTACTTATTACGACTCTATTCGCTGCATTTGTTCTAAGCAGAATACGCCCTGCAGAATTTGCATTGCCAATAACAAAATCCGAGTCATTAGCGGGTCCTTTTTTGATAATTTCATTATTGTCTATAGCGATTCCTTCTGTGCTGGAACCAAGCAGTATGCAACCTTTTGTTAAATCGTTTCCGCCAATAGTGGTGCCTGGTTGAGGAATATGTAATCTTGATTCGGGACTTGTAGTACGAATACCTACATTGCCACCATTAAAATATGAATCACCATTCGCTTTAAGTCTGACTGATGAAATAGGGGTCTGACTTCTATCTTTTAAGTATAAACTTGTTGTGTTATCTGATTCTACAAAAAGCCCACCAAGGCTATCGTTTGTTGCGGGTTTTATAACATGAACACCATACTTACCTGCTTGGGCTGGGCGAGTAGTGAGTATCTGATCGGGACTCGTAGTGCCAATACCTACATTGCCGGCGGAGTCGATGAGCATCCTTGTTACAAACCCAGAGCCTCCCGTTCCGCTACCCCCAAAAGTAGGAACAGCAGTTGTGGATTCAGTAGTGGCAAACTCTAATGTAGAAGAATAACCAGAACTACCATCCCTAGCGCTTTTTATTTGTGCAAATGCAGAACCATTAGCGTCAATTGGGGTTTCGAACGCAATGGCAGAATTACTATTCTTTAAATGCAATGCTCTAGCAGGACTCGCAGTACCAATACCTAAATTGCCAGATGTATCTATGCTAAGTCCATTTGGGTCTGAAATACTACCTCCCGCACCAGCATATTCACCCACTCCCAAATGAAATCCAGAGGAGTCTGCACCCATCCACGCAGAGCCTGCGCCTGTATTGCTTCTTCCCATTTGCAGTTGCACCCCACCATCTTTTTGCACTAAGTCTAGTGTAAAAGCAGGACTCGTAGTACCAATACCCACATTGCCGTTGGCGGCGATACGCATACGCTCTGATAGGTCAGTACTGTTAGTTCCGGGATTTGTAGAAAAAATCAAATCAGAATTAGAACTTGTGCTTCTCATTCTGCTTTCAATACTGCCCATGATTCTGTCCGAAAACCCACCAAACTCAATACTCACACCTTCGCCATTGTCGTTTGCCATATCATTGGTCAGCTTTAACGCAGTCAAATTTCCAGCATGCTGAGTACCATGAATCTCTAGCAGTCTATCAGGAGTCGTAGTACCAATACCAACGTTGCCGCCAGAAGTGATCCGCACCGCTTCTGTTTGCGCGGTTGAGAAATGTAAATGATCATCGCTATTATCATAATCAATTCTACCTTGGCCATCTGAATCAGTATCACCAAGAAGTATTGCAGCCCTAGAGTCATTTTTTCCAACTATAGAAATAAATGCATGTCCGCCTGAATTCTGCACATCAAGAAGCCTATCGGGAGCCGCAGTGCCAATGCCTACATTGCCACCATCTTGTACAAAAATTCCATTTCCTCCGTCATCTTCTAGAAACAAGCCTGCGCCATCTCTTGCACGAACTTTATCTGTGAATAAATATTTGCCATCGGCAATTCCTAGATGCTCACTAGAATTCCATGCGTTAGACGTATTCGTCCATTTAAATTCTTTGTCCGTTGTGCCTTTTAAAGTAATTCCTCCACCATCTGCGGTAGTATTTGTGGGAGTACCAAGTGATCCTAGTTCAATATTTTTGTCGTCAACAGTAAGAGTTGTTGAATTTACTGTTGTGGTTGTTCCGTTTACAGTAAGATCTCCACCAACTGTGAGATGACTATTAAAATTTCCTGCTCCTTTTGCGGTAAAAGTTTGATCAACAAAAAGATTTCCGCTTATATTTGCATTGCCCGAAAGAATGCTATCTCCGCCAATCGATAAATCTTCTCCAACTTTTAAATTATTTTCAATATCAAAATCAGTGCTTGCTACAATTAAATCTCCAGTTGAATGAAGTTCGTCGATATATAGCTGCTTTCCACTAATAACATCCGAAGTAAATATATGTTTAGAAATCATCTTATTGTATTACACAAGTTTTATGTTATCTGACTGCATGCGTATGAATTTTGCAAGAATCAATTAAAGGTCTGCCGAAAATAACCTTATAGGAAGTATCAGATATTCCAGAAATAATATACGGCAATATTTCGGTTTGGTTTTCTAAAGCAGTTGATACAACTGGGTTTGTGTGAAATTGATTTGGATAAAATATTTCGTATATATCTTTTCCTGGTTGAGGAGTTAGTTCTGTAATAAATGACTGTGTGGTTGTTTTATTGACTGCTGACTGACCTGTAGCTCGCACTGATGTGTGTATTTTGTAGTCGTCATTAAGAAGAGTTGAGCCAAAATTAATAAAATATTCGTGAGTGTTTACTCCTGAAATAATATATGGAACAATAGGTCCTCCTTGATTATTTTCTATAGCAAGGGTTACGGAAGGACTCTCTCCAAAAGTTTTTGGAAAATCTATTTTATAAACATTTTCGCCCCCTATGAGATCAGTAGTAAATGAGACTACTTCATCTGATCCGCCAAAAACTCTTTCCCACTGTCCATCTTCTCCGGTGGTAAATAGACAGTCTAAATATGCTTCTCCAGTTACAGAAAGCTCTCCGACAGGCGTCTCTGTGTTTACTCCAAGAAATCCTTCATTCGTTAATCTAACTTGCTCGATACCACTTGTAAAAAACTTTAGGGCGTCATTATCATTTTCTTTTAAAATTACTTTAACTCCAGAGCCTGCAGTAAGTTCAAGTCTATCATCTGTAAATCTTAAAAATGTATCCGTATCATCTAGGTGATACAGATATTCCCCAAGGAAAATATTTCCAGTGGTTGTCTCATCTCCCTCAATAAGTACGTCGCCTGTGCGAGTCACATCTCCCAAAAGAAATGAGTCGCCAATTTGAACCGTATCTCCAATAATTTTTGAATTTCCTGTGATGCTGTAATTGCCTACTAAATTTGTGTCACCAGATCTAAATGTATCTCCGTAAAAATAGTTGTTTCCTGTTTGGGTGATGTCTCCAGATAAAGAAGAATTTCCTATTCTACTCAGATTTCCAATTTGCTGGGAGTCTCCTTTATGATCTTTGTTCCCAATATGAGAAATGTCTCCCGTGAAAAAGGAATCTCCTGTAATTAAAAAATTGCCCGAAAGAACCGTGTTGCCAATTCTTAAAGAATCTCCTTGGTGTCTTGAGTTGCCAGTGTGAGTAATATCTCCTATAAAAACTGAATCTCCAGATACATGCAGGGTATATTGTGGGTGAACGGTTTTAACATGTTCGTGAAATTCTACTCCAGAAAAATTAAAATGATCTAATTTCCAAAAGTCTCCTGAAATAATTTTTTCTGCAACCAATCTATAATGAGAATATTTTGTAGGATGATATTCTGCAAGTTCAAAGGGTGAAGCTTGGCCTGTTTGCGCATAATCGCCTGTGCCTAAATTATCTACAGAGTGAATAGTTGTCCAATCTTGACCGTTATTTGAGGCAACTACTTTTAATTTTTCAGCAGCATTTTCTACTTCTGAGCGATATATAGAAAAGCCTTTATAGTTAAATGATTCAGGGAATTCAACACCAAGCCATGCTCCGCCCATTTCTCTGTGAATATCGTCTGGATCAAACGAATGTCCATCAAGTGACAAATCGTTTTCAAAATTTTGCTGAGACAGAGGAATAGTCGAATTGTAGTACCCAGAAGGAGAGTAAATAGAATAGGAATTGAGGGATGTAGTAAGATCTGGTTGTCCTGGGGCAATAAAATCTAATCCCCCAGAATAAGTTGCCTCTTCAATTCCTCCTCCAAAATTGTATTGTACATAACCTCCAGTAAAGTTTGGAAAGTCACTAAAAACATCTTTTATAATTCTTCTGTCTGTAAAATCAAGCCCAATGCCAACCTTTTCAAATAAACCTGTTTCGCCTACAAATATATTACCGCTAATATCTCCTGTTTGAGTTATGTCAATTATTTCATTGATAAAAATTGTACTTAAAAAAGTGCATGGGTCAGCAAATGTTTTTTCTCCGCTAATTAATTGATTCCCAGTAAGAAATACAACATTGTCTACAATAGAATTTTTTAAATTTTTGTATTGTATTTTCTCATTATGTTCGCCTGAATTTGCAATTAAAAATAATACATCATCATCTTTATCGCCACTTGTATTTATTGTTGCGCCATGAGGAAAATTAGTTAATCCATCTGAAATTAACTTTTTATTATGAAATAAATTTGATATTCGATTATCTTGTTTCATTATCCGAGCCTCTTGGTTCCTTCAAAACTAGAAAATGTATGTATTGTGTAATCCTGATTAACATTGGTGCCGAAAATTATAGTGTATGAATTATTGTTTACACTAGATATTGCGTAAGGAATAATCTTGTTTGGTCCTTCTATAGTCAGAGTGACTGCTGGCACATCTTTGTATCCAAATGGAAAAAATATTTCGTGTTCATCGGCATCGTTTTGAAGTCTAGTATAAAATCTTTGTATACCATGTCTATTATGTGCGTGATCAGAGCAAGTAACATGTGGGTATTGTTCGTAATATACTCCGCTTACTTCATTTAAAATAGATGGGCTAAGGGCTGTGGTGTGAAGATGGTAACCTTGGTCTTTAATTGGAGCTCCAAGCTTGACAACAAAATCGTGCAATGTGACATCAGAAATAATTGCTGGAGGAATTATACCTCCATTTTCATGTTCTAAATTAATTGATACAACTGGATGAGTTTTAAATGTTTTAGGAAAATTTATTTTAAATTCATCAAAACCCATTCTGATATGAGTTTTAAAAGCGACTGTTTCATCGTCTCCACCGAAAAATCTATAGAATTTTTTATTAAACTCATGATCATATACAAATCCATCTTCTATAAAAGATTTTCCAGAAACAGAAAGTTCTCCGATTGGGTCTGGGGAATTTATAGACAAAAAACCTTCTTGAGTTAAACGCATATGCTCAACACCGCTAGTAGAAAAAATCATTGCATCATCATCATTTTCTTTCAAAGCTATTTTTGATTCTCCTCCAGCGCTTAATTCAATATTATCGTCTGTAAAGCGAAGAAAAGTATCTTCATCTTCTATATGGTAAATATATTCTCCAAGATAGATATTGCCTGTTATTGTTTCATCTCCATGAATATGAGTATCTCCTGTTTGCGTAAAATTTCCTGTTAAGTTAACATCACCAACTTGAACAGTATCTCCAAAAATCTTGGAAGACCCGCTAATTTCATATTTACCTACAAGATTTGTATCGCCAGAGCGAAAAGTATCGCCCACAAAAAGACAATCGCCTGTTTGAATTATGTCTCCAATGATATTTGTATCTCCTATAATAACATCGTTACCAGCTTGGTAGTAAAATCCTATTTGTAGGGCATCTCCTATTTGGCTAATATCCCCTGTGTAAAAAGAATTGCCTGTTATATGAAAGTCGCCAGACAAGGAGATGTTTCCAATTTGCAAAAGATTTCCAGCTTGCCTGCGGTTGCCGGTTTGAGTAGCGTCTCCAATAAAACAAGAATCTCCGAAAATATCTAAGGTGTCGTCTGCTCCAGCGCTTCGTTTAAAAAAATTACTACCAACTCCTAGGTTTTGATATAAACCGCTATCTCCAACAAAAATATTTCCGCTGATATCTCCAGTTTCTGTAATATCAATCGCTTCATTGACATTGATTCTACTAAGGAAAGTGCAAGGGTCAGAGAAGGTTTTATTTCCGCTAATTAATTGTTGTCCAGTTAGATAAACTGAATTATCTAAAATAGAAGATTTTAAGTTAGAATAAGAAATTTTTTCATTTCTAATTTTTGGACGAGCCAAAAGAAAGAATGTATTTCTGTCGCCAATAGATGGCTCCTCAATTCTGGCTGAACTAGGGAACGGTTCTACCGCAGAGTCGGAAAATAATATTTCTCTCTCTGATAAATCTGAAATTCTTTTATTAGGCATAGCGGATCTTTTATTAATACACTTAATTATAAAAGGTGTAATCAGTTTAATGGCTAAAACATCTCCGAAAAGATTTACCTACGAAAGGTTGGGTGTCGCCGTGTCAGACTTCCCTGCATACAAGGACAATGGTTCAACCATTGAAAACTTAATTAGGGTACAAGATATTGATTATGATTTTTCTCATCCAGCTTTAGATTTAAAATCAGTAGGTTTTGACAATTTAGTGGTAAAAGATGAAGAGTCTCCAGTTGTTAGGCAGGGAGAGGTAAGATGTAATATTTCATATTTATTTTCTAGCGGCGAAAATGAAGAGGCGATAGGATTTAATATTAGTCCAAGTGATACAATATTAAAAAACTTTATTGATGCTCCTGATACAGAC
>CEUF01032930.1_pt1 | contig 10173 bp, 15 predicted proteins | sample 531461 | NCBI WGS metagenome assembly CEUF01 (sample SAMEA2623350, study PRJEB7988) | marine metagenome | biome: marine biome (ENVO:00000447); feature: surface water layer (ENVO:00002042); material: "saline water (ENVO:00002010), including plankton (ENVO:xxxxxxxx)" | depth 5 m | reverse complement strand
TTTAAATATAAAGGAAAAACATATAAGTTTACTGGAGCGTTTGCACCAATTAACCAAATCACAGGTTTAATGACATTTTAGGAGTAGGTTATGAGTGATAGTATATTATCAACTAATTCACGAGAAAGGTCTCGTCAGATTGAGAACATTAGACGAGTAGCTCATGGTGAAAAAGTACAAAAAAAGATTTTTGTTCAAATGGAAGACTTGGATGAAAAGAAAAAAAGACAAGAACAGATAATAAAAGAAAGAGAAGAAAAGTCGAATAGGTCAGATGTTCTTAAAGAGGCGAGGACACCTTGGTTTTGTCCTTCTTGTACTAAGACAATGAAAAGTCATTTGGATGATAAGATGTATAGATTATACAATCATTGTTTTGATTGTCAAGTCAAGTTTGAGGCGAAACTACGAGCGAAGGGAACCTTTGAAAATTGGGAAAGACAAAAAGTATTGAATAATAAATTGTCTTGGATTGATGATATGATTTCAAGTGTTGAAAATTGGAAAGAGGAAGCATCAAAACCATATGAGGTACAAGAGTCAGTTGGTGTACAAGAAATAGAATTACAAAAAGAAAAGTGGAGTCAGAATACTGAACAGGTTGAAAAAATGGCTTCTGAAGCACTCGAAGAGTATTCCAAAATGAAAGAGGAAACTCAAAAAGAACTCGAAAGTATAGAGATTTAATATTTATGAGTATGAAAAAAGATAAATACAGTCCTCTAACAAAAGAATGGTGGGATGATTTAGTCCAAAGAGAACTATTGAACGAAGGTGGTGCTTATGGACACATGGCACATCCATTCGATGATAAAGATTTGACATTTGGTGATTTGAAAAAAATTATCACAAATGGTTTGGGTGGTAAATTAAATCGTGAGGATAATGTTACTGAAAAATTAGATGGTCAAAATTTAATGATAAGTTGGAAGGAAGACTAATGGCAATTACAATCGATGTAAGTGTTGGTGATGTCATAATGAGTGGTAGGTTTAAAAATAAACCGGTTAAGGTTAAATCTATCGGTAAAGATGAACATGGAATGCCAACAATAAATGGAAGAAAGGTTGTTAATTTTAGATTAAAAAAAGTTCAAGAAAAAGTCACTCGTGATAAAGATGATTACGCTCAATACGAAAAACCCAAAGATAGTGATTTTGACAAACCCAATAAAACAAATTATAAAAAAATGATGGAGATAATAGGATGATAAACAAAATCATTAATTGGTTCAAATCTTTATTTCACAAAGTACCTGATGAAATATTGGAATTGAAAGAGATAATTGCTAAAGTCGAAAAAGAAAAACAACAATTACAAGATGATTTGGATATGTTGTTGAAAAGAAAAAGAATCAATAAAAAGGTTGTTGCAAATGCCAAAAGAAAACTTACTCGTACAAAAAATGAAATCAAAAAAATGGTTGAAGTTTTTGATAAAGAAGACATAGAAGACGCAGTAAAGTTTCTTAGAAAATTTTCAAAATAGGAGAGATAAATGGGAATAGTCGATAGAACACCTCCAACCGTAAGGGGTAATCTTGGTGAATACAATAAGATTATAAAAGTGGCCTCAAGTACAACATTTGAAGCAACAGGCTCAAATGAGGCAAGTGCTTTCATAGTTGAAAACGCAACCAATGTTGTCGTTCACGCGTCAGGTGGTGGAACCATACCAGGTAGTTCAGTAACTGCGAAAGAGGTAATTCCAATCGGTGTCAAGAAAGTAGTGATAGGTGCTACTGGAGTGGTTTACCTACTTAAGTAATGTCAGATAAAATAAAAGAGGTAATCAAACAAGAATATCTAAAGTGTGCAGTTGATCCTGTATATTTTCTTAAGAAGTATGCTGTAATACAACATCCACTTCAAGGAAAAGTACCTTTCGCACTTTATCCATTTCAAGAGGCCTCTCTGAAAGATTTTAAAGACCACAATTATAATATCATTTTGAAGGCTCGTCAGTTAGGAATCTCAACATTGACTGCAGGATACGCCTTATGGATGATGACATTCCAAACAGATAAAAATATATTGGTAATTGCAACAAAACAAGATACCGCTAAAAATTTGGTCACAAAAATACGAGTGATGCACGCAAACCTACCAAGTTGGGTGAGGTCGAAGTGTGTCGAAGATAACAAATTGTCATTACGATACTCAAATGGTTCTCAAGTAAAGGCAATATCAAGTACCGAAGACGCAGGTCGTTCAGAGGCACTATCTCTTCTTGTCATAGATGAGGCAGCATTTATCGATAAGATAGATACAATATGGACTGCTGCACAAAGTACACTATCGACTGGTGGACAATGTATTGCACTATCCACACCAAATGGTGTTGGTAATTGGTTTCACAGAACATGGGTTGGAGCCGAAGAAGGTGAGAATGATTGGAATACAATCCGATTACATTGGACTGTTCATCCTGAAAGAGAACAAGAATGGAGAAATGAACAAGACAAGTTATTAGGACCTTCCGAAGCAGCACAAGAATGTGATTGTGACTTTATCACATCAGGTCAAGGTGTTGTCGACCCACGAATCTTAGAGGAGTATAAGAAGACCCAAATACAAGAACCATTAGAAAAGAGAGGATTTGATAGTAACCTTTGGATATGGCAACCACCAAACTATACAAAAGATTATGTTGTTGCTGGTGATGTTGCTCGTGGTGATGGACAAGACTTTTCAGCTTTTCATGTGATTGATGTGGATAGTATGGAACAAGTTGCAGAATATAAAGGAAAAATTTCTACCAAAGATTTTGGTAATTTGTGTATGAATGTCGCTCAAGAATATAATAACGCATTATTAGTGATTGAGAATTCAAGTATTGGTTGGGCAGCCATTCAACAAGTGATAGATAGACAATATGATAATCTATTCTACACTTCAAAAGATTTACATTATGTAGATGTGGCAAGACAAGTCACGAATAAATACAGAAACTCAGATAGGCAGATGGTACCCGGTTTTAGTATGACATCAAAGACAAGACCATTGGTAATAGCCAAATTAGAAGAATACTTTAGAGAAAAGTCAGTAATTGCACATTCTTCACGATTAATAGATGAGTTGTTTGTATTTATATATAACAACAATAGAGCCGAAGCCATGGCTGGATACAATGATGATTTGGTAATGAGTTTAGCTATTGGACTTTGGGTAAGAGATACAGCCCTTCGTTTAAGAGCCGAAGGAATGGCTTTGCAAAAAGATGTACTTAATAGAATGATAGACTATGAAGCAGTCTATACACCAAGTGAGAATAAAAAAGAAGGTTGGACGATGGATGTCGGTGATAAAAAAGAAGATTTAACTTGGTTAATAAAGTAAGAGGATAAAATGGCAGAATCCAAATTAAGAGCAAGACTAAGAAGATTATTTTCCACAAATGTAATTGTAAGACATGCAGGTGGAAGACGATTAAAGATTGCTGATACAAATAGACTCCAATCCACCACAAAGGATAATCTTGTTGATAGATACTCAAGGTTATATAGTAATTTAGCTACGGGTGGTTATGGTAAATCTCAACAGATTACATTTCAATCACAGAGGATTGGGTTGTTTAGAGATTATGAAGAGATGGATAATGATGCGATAATCTCAAGTGCTCTTGATATTTATGCAGATGAATCTACGATGAGGTCTGAGTACGGAGATGTATTGACCATACAATCGGATAACGAAAATATTTATGATATTTTAAGAAATCTTTATTATGATATTTTAAATATAGAATTTAATCTATGGCCATGGACAAGAAATATGTGTAAGTATGGTGATTTCTATCTTTACTTAGATATCAAGGATAAGTATGGTGTAACAAATGTCGTACCTCTTTCTACATATGATGTAACAAGAATAGAAGGACAAGACCCAGCAGAACCATACATGGTTACATATCATGTTCAAGATGCAGATAATAGACATTCTAATCAAAGAAGTGAAAAAGAATTTCAAAATTATGAAGTAGCTCATTTTAGATTATTAAGTGATTCTAATTTCTTACCATATGGTAAAGGAATGATTGAGGGTGGTCGTAAGATTTGGAAACAATTATCTCTGATGGAAGACGCTATGTTGATTCATAGAATCATGAGAGCACCTGAAAAGAGAGTATTCAAGATTGATATTGGGAATATCCCACCAGCTGAAGTCGAAAACTTTATGCAAAAGATAATCAACAAAATGAAGAAAGCTCCAGTTATGGATCAAGATGGTGATTATAATTTAAGATATAACATACAGAATCTTACGGAAGATTTTTTCCTACCTGTTCGTGGTGGGGATAGTGGTACTCAGATAGAAGGACTACCTGGTTTAACATATGAGGCTGTGGATGATATCGAATATTTAAGAAACAAATTATTAGCCGCACTTAAAGTTCCAAAGGCTTTCTTAGGATATGAAGAATCACTTGGTAGTAAAGCAACTCTAGCAGCAGAAGATGTTAGATTTGCTCGTACCATCGAAAGAATACAAAGAATATTGGTCAGTGAATTGACTAAGATTGGTATTGTTCATTTATATTCACAAGGATTCACCGATGAAGATTTGGTAAATTTTGAACTTAGTCTAACCAATCCATCTAAAATTTACGAAGAGGAAAAAATTGAATTATGGAATTCAAAACAATCTCTTGGACAATCCATGATAGATTCAAAGATAGCATCTACAGAATGGGTTTATGATAACATCTTCAAGTTCACAGAAGACCAAAAGAAAGAAATGAGATTACAACTCATAAAAGACCAAAAGAGAAAATTCAGACATGACCAAATTGAACAAGAAGGTAATGACCCAGTACAAAGTGGGGAGGCAGTTGGAACACAAGGAGCCATGATGGGTGGTGGTGATGACATGATGGGTGGTATGCCGGGTATGGATGATGACCCAAACGCAGATAGAGAAGGTGATGAAGAAGGTGGAAGACCAAAAGAAGGAAATAAGTTCGGAAAGGATAGTGGAGCTCGTGGTAGAGACCCTTTAGGTAGTCACGATAGACGAAAACAATATGGAATAGCACTAGCACACTATGATGCGATGAAAAAAGATTTGAAAAAATTAAATGTAAGAGACAGAAAATTGTTAGAAGAGACTATGGATGTTGAAAAAGAATATTCAGATGATGTTAATTCTTTAAATAATGATTCTAAATAACGAATTATTAGAAGTTTTTATATTTATATAAGAGATATTATACGGAGAATTGGAGTATTAAATGAGTAAACGAGTAAAACACTCGAAGATTAAGAATACAGGTATTCTTTTCGAGCTACTATCAAGACAAATCACTCAAGATATCATTAGTGATGATAAAAAAAGTAAATCAATCGATTTGCTCAAAAAATATTTTAATGAAAATACCGAGATTGGTAAGGAAAATCAACTCTACCAAGTATTGGTTAAGACAAACTACAATTCTACTGCAAAAGCACAAAGGTTGATTGAGGCAGTATTAAAATCTCGTTCTAAAGTCAATAATAAAAAACTTAGAAATGAAAAGTATAATCTCATAAAGTCTATTAGTGAAAACTACAAAACTGAAGATTTTTTCCGTTCTCGTATTCCAAATTATAAAGTATACGCTTCTGTATATAAATTATTTTTATCCGAATCAATCGAATCTCTAAATCCTTTAGATGAGGTAGATAGTAACTTTACCATAATAGAACACATTACAGGTAAAAAGATATCCCCATCAATCAAAAATGATACAGAAGTAATCAAAGAATTCAAAGGTCAAGATAAAGACCTTAGATTATTATCATACCAATTGATGGTTGATAATTTCAATAAAAAATACAAGACTCTAAATACTCCACAAAAAAATCTCTTAAAAGAATATATAAATAATATCTCTAATACCAATTCTCTAAGAGAGTTTGTCAATGATGAAGTACAGAAAATAAAGACAGCCTTGGAATCCCATCTTCCAAAGATAAGTGATGATATCACAAGGATTAAACTACAAGAGGCCGTCAATCAAATACAAAACCTTACCAAAGGTCGCATTGTCAAGGACAAACAAGTTATTTCTCTAATGAGGTACTACGAACTCATTAAGGAGCTTGACAATGTCCGCTCGAAATAAACTAAAAGAGTTCATAAGACAGCTCATTCAAAAGGAGTTGGCAGAAGCATCTTCTACTGCATCCGCGGGTAATATTCATTATAAAACACCTTACGCTTTTAAAAAGAATAAGAAAGGTAAGAAGAAAAAGAAAGCCGGTTATGGTGGTGGTTCATACAACCCAACTATCGGTACGGATAATTTTCTTGCCAAAGACCCGAAATTAAGAAATGAAGGTAAGTATCACGACTTTCGTAATGACGACTCATTAACAACCAAACAAAAGATTGGAATGGCGATGAGGGAGACTCGTGATAGTTTGAAAAATTTAGAAAAGACAATCGATATGAATTTAAGGTTGAAGAATGAATTGAATGTCGATTCAAGGGATTATTGGAAAAACACACATAAAGCACTCCACAAAATTAGTGAACGATTAGTAAAATTAGCAGGTAAAGTCGGTCAACTAAGATAATCCCCATGTCTTTTGAAGAAAACAAAAAGTCCTATATGGATTCTTTGTATGGTATTTCAACCTTGTTAAAAAGGTGGCATACAGAGATTCATAAAAAGGATGTAAGCAAAAACTATATGATTAGTCGTCTTGATGATTGGATTAAAAAACTTCAACAATTAAGACACGAAATCATGATGAGGAAAAGTTAATGAAACTGAAAGACCTTATAAAAGAAAGTAAGTATCTCAAAAGAGAGTTTGGAGAATCACTTCCTACATTAGATAGCGTGATGAAACAACATCAAGAATCTAAAGAACCACTGATAGAGACACACAAACAAAAGGTAAAAACAAGATTCGGTACTTTAGAAATAGTACATCAAGAAGCTGATACAGCACCAGGTTTTTCACCGATGTATATTGTTGATGTATTTTTAAATAAACAACCTTTAGCAGATATAAACATAGAGGGTGACCCAAGAGATAATCCGTACACGGCAAAAGTCAAGGTCATGCCCGGTAAAAAGAAAATAAAAATGAGGCATTGATATGAAAGATTTATTAGTAGATTATATTCCATTTGAAGTAACACCCGAACAAATAAACGAATCGATTTCAAGAAATGGTGGGAAGTTGATTGTTCATGGTGTATTACAAAGGGCTAACGCGAAAAACCAAAATGGTCGTGTGTATCCTCGTGAGATTTTAGAAAGGGAAAGTGGTAAATATACAAAAGAATTTGTAGCACAAAAAAGAGCACTCGGTGAATTAGACCATCCTGAGTCGTCTGTTGTCAATCTACAGAATGTGTCACATAATGTTACCGAGATGCATTGGGAAGGTGATAACTTAGTTGGAACGGTAGAGGTATTAGGAACACCAAGTGGAAACATATTAAAAGAATTATTCAAAGCAGGTATCAAGTTAGGTATCAGTTCTCGTGGTATGGGTTCTGTTCAACCCATGCAGGAAGGAGATGGACAAAAAGTTGGTAAAGATTTCGAATTGATAGCGTTTGATTTCGTATCCAATCCATCAACTCATGGAGCTTTCCTATATCCATTGAAAGAAAGTGTGGGTGATGAAGTACCAGCTGGTAGAACTTGTGGTGAATATTGTAAGGTAGAGAGTATTATAAACGATATCATTAGAGAAGGTTAGTGATAAGTTTAAAGTCATTACTAAGGAATGTTCGTGAGGCTAAAATAACTCCACCAAAAAAAGGAGTGGAAACACCATTAGATGCCAAAGTACAGATTCAAGGGTATGGTGTGATGACGAGAAAACAATTACAAAAAAGTATTGAAAGAATTACCTATGAGGTTTATAAAGATGCAAAAAAGGGTAATCATCAAAATATATTGAGTTCTCTTTACAAGAGAAGTGTATTACAAAGATTTTTGGAAACAGAAATCCAACATAGTGGAGATTAAAATGGCAATGAGTCAAAAACAAAGAATGGATATGGAAAAGAAGTGGAGAAACTATCGACTTGAATCGATAATCACTGAGGAAGAAAGTGATGCTTTTGACGCACCTATCCCATCACAGATAAATAGATTCATGAAAAAATTCATAGATTCGTTACAAAAGGGTAAGTTGAACAGAAAAAGAAAGTTAGCCATAATGGGAAAGGTAATATCAAATCTTGGTATTGAACCTAATGAGTTAATGAAGTATGTTCGTTTGGTAAAAAAAGGATTGTAAGTTGCCATCCAAGTCCAAACAACAGCAGAAGTTTATGGGATTGGTACATGCCTACAAGAAGGGTGAAGTACCTGCCAGTAAAGTTAGTAAGGCTGTCAAGGACGCTGCTAAATCCATGAGTGGTAAATCTGTTAAAAAATATGCTAAAACTAAACATGATGATTTACCAAAAAAGGTTAGTGAAAAGTATAATTACAAAAAGGCCAGAGAAAAATTCAAAAAAACTGGTGAGTTACCTGACCACTTAAAGAAGTTGGTAAAAGATTTAGATAAGTTGGAAAAGAAATATAAGGTGACAAATATAGTGGTACCTGGTTTAGAATGGATGGCTGATTTAGGTGAGGCACAAAAAAAATTCGGAGTAGAAGAGGTCAAGAAAGCTGTATTAGAAGCTTGTCAAAAAGGATACATGACCCATCCTACAAGAAAGACCAAGATTATGTTTGGTAAAAGATATAGAAATTGTATCAAAAAAGAAGATGTAAATGAATACACATACGGAGTCGGAGATATAGTCAAGGACATCAATCCTACTTGTCCACATCATGGTGCTATAGGAAAGGTCAAATCTGTTAATCCAAAGTCAGTAGTATTTGTTGTGATGAACAAAGGAAAGACTTACAAGCCAGGTGATGTCTTGGATAAGACTCACGACCAAATGAAGAAGATGAAGTTAGGTGAAAACCTACAAGATAGAATGAAAGATGTGATGAAAAGTTTAGCAAAATCATTGAAGTTAAAATCCGTAGTCAGTATGCATACTGGTAGTGGTAGTTTCAGCTACTTCATGGATGATAAGTCTGAAGTAAATAAATTAGCTTCGATGTTAAAAAAGAAATTGAAAAGGGTAAGAATAATAAATTTAGATAAATCAAAAGGTGATACTGCTAACTTTGTAGTTGCAGCAGATTTATTTAACATATAATGAGCTCACACCATACATGAGCATTCAGCAATGAAGAACATCCAGTTTGGGTGAAACATGAGGAAGAACCTATGAGTGATTATAACAATAGAATTAAAGAGTGGATTACCAAGTTGGTGGTTGAAGAACTCAACGAAGATGATTCTTGGTGGACATCGATGTCAGCAGACCAACAAGCAGATTACATCAAAAGACATCCACAATCACAAAAGGCACAAGACGCTAAAAAAGAAAAAGAGGATGAACCAACTCATGCGGAAATAATGCAACATATAGAAGATGAAGGATATGGTGGTGATGCTATAGGACCAGATGGTAATCCAACACCTGAGGCGTATGAAGATGCTAAACAAGAGTTAATGTATCAAAAACAACAAGACGCCAAAAAAGAAAAAGGAGATGATGGTGGTAAGGACAACGCTAAACCAACCTCAGATGAGGTTGATGACATCAAACAAGCTTCTGATATTGCCAAGTTCATGGAGAAACACGAAAATAATTTAAGTGATGATGAACAAAAATACCTTCGTCAATTAGCACAATCAGTACTTTTTGGTCAGACACCTCCTCGAAGGGCTCAAAGGTATATCAAACAAAAGTTAGGACTTGACAAACCAAGTCCTACCATTCAACCTAAGACTCAATCTAAACCCAAACAAAAGGTTGCAGGAGCAGCTGACTCTCGTGAGGTGAGAAATAATGTTATGAACAGATTAGGTAGAGACCAATTTAATAAATTGAGTTATGGTGAATTACAATCGGCATACGATGATGAATTTGAAAGATTAGGTTGGAAGAAGAAAGGTAAGGACTATGTCAAACAAGAATCCGTTGAGGAAACTAAGAAAAGAGATTACAAGGCGGAGTACAAGAAATTCCAATCCTCTACCAAGGCTAAGAAGTATAGAGCAGAATTAAATAAGTACAATAGACAAAAAGGTACTTATGGAAATGGTGATGGTAAAGACGCATCACACAAAGGGGGAAAGATAGTGGGATTTGAA
>CEUF01020437.1_pt1 | contig 10214 bp, 9 predicted proteins | sample 531461 | NCBI WGS metagenome assembly CEUF01 (sample SAMEA2623350, study PRJEB7988) | marine metagenome | biome: marine biome (ENVO:00000447); feature: surface water layer (ENVO:00002042); material: "saline water (ENVO:00002010), including plankton (ENVO:xxxxxxxx)" | depth 5 m | reverse complement strand
CCAATATCCTTGAATGCAGAGATACGCATCACTGGCCAGTCACTTGGTAACGCTTTGGTTGCCCTGACGATTTCACTCTCTTTTGCAATGTCAATTTTGTTAATCGCAATTACGGCTTTTTCGTAAACCCTGTTACCTGCCAAACAATCAACAATTTGCTCTGCTGTGGCATTTTCGCGCAGTGTAACCACTGCAGAAGTGAAGCCAAAAGACCTGATGATGTCACCTATATCCGCATCGGTAAGATGGGTTTGCTCAACAGTCGATCTGACGTCAATACCACCTTTATCTACGCGCTTGATGAATACTGGAGGTTTGGTTTCATTAAGTCTCAATCCTGCGTTGTGTAGTTCCTTGTGTAATACATTGAAGTGGGCATCTTGGAAGGGGTCAACAATGAATAAAGTCATGTCTGCACTACGAATTACATTGAGTATCTCTCGGCCTCGACCCTTGCCCTCTGAAGCACCCTTAATCAAACCGGGCAAATCAAGAATCTGAATTTTAGCACCTCGATGTTCCATAACTCCTGGTATGCATGTCAAAGTGGTGAAGGCATAACCTCCTGTCTCAGAATGAGCGTCGGTAACTTTGGAAATCAAAGTTGACTTACCGACTGACGGGAAGCCGACTAGCGCAACTGTTGCATCACCAGATTTCTTAACCTCAAACCCTTTCCCACCGCCACTGGCTTTTGAATGAGCCATGGCTTTCTCTTCTTTCAGTTTTAGTTGAGCTATCTTGGCTTTCAATTTACCAATATGCGCGTTTGTTGCCTTATTTTTTTGAGTCTTGTCAATCTCAGCGCGAATCAATTCGATTTGCTCTTTGATTGTTGCCATGACGACCCCTACTTATCCGGGGCTATCGCCCACTCTTGAAATGTATTGTGTTTTTTCAACCCATGCTGCGATTACAGAGTCAAATGTTATCTACAAACTCTCTCAAAAATACCGACTTGGTTTGGTTTTGTAACCACTTATCTCCGATGACATCAAAACAGACGGTGTTTTGGTCGTTAGCATGGGGATTGAAACTGTGTTGCTCATCGTCAATGAGAAGTCCCTTGATGAAATTCTAGACACCGCTTGGAACGAGGTTTACCAGTTGATGTCGAAAGCAAAACTACGACATCTAAGACCACCTAAATTACCACGATTGAATCGCACCTTTGACATAGATTGTGAAGCCGAGATATTGGACTGGATGGAAACTGTTGGTGCTATGGACGGCTCGGTTAGAGAAGTATTATTGGAAATCGAGAACGGTGAGGAAGGTTTACTCCAGTTCATGCAATTTGCTAGTCCGGGAAATTGGGAATGCTGGGAGGCAAGATCTTACCTTTACCTTGACGTCGCCTTGGACCGAAAAATAGAGGACAGAAGCGATTTATACTCAATGGCTACTTGGGAGACCTTGGTTAACAGACTAGCAAACATTCCAGAAGACGAGTTTGCTGACAAGGTCTGCATAGACTGGATGGACCGTCGAAAACAACTCGGTGAGACATTAGATGAGAAGGAGGACCCGAAAATAATCCCCACGTATGAAGCCCATACTAGAAAATCAAAATTGCTTGTTCACGCAGTCACCGAATGGCAAAATGGTGTCGATAACATTGGCATAGTGGGTAGAGAACATCTTGACGCCTCACAGTGGGGTCATGGTGAGGTAAATCTCAGCAATTATTTGCGGAGATAAATACGACGGATTCAAAAATAAACGCCAATAGCAACCAGCATGGCTGAGTCCGACGATGAGACACCTGTCGAATCAAATGACGATGATATTCCTGTCATCGCAGAGGATGCTGAAACTTTGGAAGTCGGTGTGGTTGAAGAACAAGACCCACTAGAAGCGGCCTTGGAAAGAGCGGAAATAGCAGAGAAAGAAATCGCTTACAAAGATGCTGAAATACAAAATATTCGTAAGCGCTTTATGAGTGAAAAATCTGATTTAATTCAATATGGCAGTATGGGCTTGGCGAGAAAAATGCTGTCAGTACTTGCTGATGTTGATCGTGCTATGAACAATATCGCGGATGACGACCAATCACCGTTAGCGCAAGGTCTTAGGTTATTGAGGAACAAAATGTGGCACGAGATTTCAGGCGACGGTGTATCTGCTATCGATGCAAAAGGCAAGAAGTTTGATCCGGCTAAAATGGAGGCTATAACAACAATTCCTGCAACTGATGATTTTCCGGCGGGAATTGTCGTTGATGTTATTGAATCAGGCTACATGTACAAGCAAAAAGTATTGGTAGCCTCAAGAGTTGTAGTAGCTTCCGATGATTAACCAACATTGACGCCTGCAACCATCGTTGACAACCGGAAAATGGCATCATTTTCGATCAACCAATCAATAACTGGTCTAGGTACCGTTGCGGTTAGAACCTCTCTGACCGCATCGTCATCATACACCGTGGAGAGCATAAGTAGGGTTTGTCTGACTCTCCAACCTTCTAGGTTTTCTCGATTATCTAAGTCGACAAACTCAACTGGAAAATTATCCCTTTCATACAGCTCCTTGGTTCCCTCATCAGAGGTAACTAAGACGCCATCTCCGTGATGTTTTGATGCATGTTTTACCCAGTTAGGAGGATCGTTAATGTCATCTATGCCAACAATAGTAGCGGTTTTATTGTGACTTTTTAGCCAAGCCTCTATCATCAATTTGCGCTCTTCAAACGTCCATGGGTTGTTTGACTCCCAGCCTTTACTGGCTGAACCGATAGCAATTACCACATCGTTTTCTCCAGCAAATTCAAAAGTACGATTTAGCAAATATGCATGCCCATTATGAAAGGGTTGAAACCGACCTAGGACAATGTAATCGACCATAACGCCACCTCAAAAGTAACTTGCTACATCAACATCGGGAATACTATGCCCGTGCTCACGAAAACAATGTAACATCCTTTTGCAACCTTCAATCATCTCTTCCCGTGAGGTCTCACCCATGGACCCAACACGAAACATTTTACCTTTGAATTCATCTTGTGCACCTATCACTTGAGTCTGATACTTCTCTTTCAAATCAGAACGCCAATCATCGTTGATTCCAGGGGGGTAGAGTATTGCTGTCACTGTAGCACTTCGTTGCGACACCTCGGCTAATAGTTCAAAACCGAGGTCTAAGAATAAATTTCTGACACCTTTTGCAAGGTCGCCACATCTATTCCAGCGATTTTCTAAACCCTCTTCTTTCAAGACATTTAATGCTGCAGCCCAGCCCATTGCTAGGTTGATAGCTGGCGTCCAAGGAGTTTGATCATCGTCGCCTTTCTTGAACGCTGAAACGAAGTCGAGATAGAATAACGGGTTAATATCGCCTTGTTCCTTGATGGCTTTACAACGGTCATAGAATCTAGAGTTGAACGCGATTGCTGCAATGCCAGACGGACCTGCTGTGCATTTTTGTGCACCCATTGCTGCGGCCTCAACATTCCAAGCCTCTAGGTCTACTGGTAAGCCACCTATTGAGGTAATTCCATCAAGTATGAACGGAGTTTGATAGCGATTACACATCTCAGCAATGGCCGGTGCATCCTGAGTGATTCCCGAACTTGTTTCGTTGTGACAAATTAGCACTGCTTCGTAGCATTTCCGCTCTAATTGTTGCTCAAGTTCATACAAGTCGAATGCTCTACCCCAATCATATCTTATGTGCTTGACTTTGCAGAAGCGTTTGCACATTTCAGCAACTCGCTCCCCAAATTTACCATTTGTGGGAACTAGAACTAGGTCATTTGGTCTAAACCTATTAGCGATGATCATCTCCATGGCGGCAGTTCCACTACCCGAAACTGCCATTACTTTGTAATCATCATCACCAGCCCAAGAATGAGTTTTTCTCTTGGGCTTTGAGGGTGCGATATTAAAAGCGTAACGAAGTCCTGAATTAAGGTCAGCCATGACGTCACGAAATTCAGCACCTCGAGCAGTTATTGCCGGTGTAGCCATCGCATCAAGACATCTCTGATTCATTCGCACAGGACCGGGTACAAGGAAACAATCTCCTTGATGCTCTGCCATGATGATTGCTGTTGGTGCTGGTTATTCAATTAATGTACGGAAGCGGCGACCTCATAGATGACAAGTATGACGGAGTATCATGACGCGCATTGGAGTTGCAATGTTACAAGGCGCGCGCCATGAGCATTGTGAGGCAATCCAGCATGCGGCCCACGAAATGAACACCAAGGTGGAAATAATTCAACTGCGTAAAGCCTCTGATATTGATGACTCCATACAAGCATTAGTTTTACCAGGTGGTGAATCAACAACAATGCGTATCGCAAGCCAGAGCGAATCTTTACTAGATGGCATATTTACTTGGATGACTAATTTTCCAGAAAGACCTGTATTAGGCACTTGTGCTGGTGCAATATTACTGGCAAACCCAGAAGGTAATCTTGCCCCGTTTATTGATGTTGAAGTTGCCCGTAATGCGTGGGGGCGCCAAAAATTTTCATTTGAGGCTCCTCTAGATATTACACTAAACACTCCGGATAAGATAAGCAATGCAGAATTTGAGTTAGCACGGGACAAATTCAATCATAAACCACTTCCAATGGCTACACAGGCAGCAAAACGACAACGCAACACATTTCCGGGTGTGTTTATCAGAGCTCCAAGATTCACTCAAGGGTCTATAAAATGCCAAAAAATTGCAATGTTAGATGATGAAACCGTTGGCGTGCTTGATGGAAGCAAACTAGCACTAACATTTCATCCAGAACTAACTAGTGACCGAAGATTCCATCGCTGGTTAATTGCCCAAATAATCCATGATAACCATTGAGAACATACGAGAGTTTGAAACCTAAAGCCCATTCCGACATGCGTTGATATGGTTGGACCATTGCCGATGGCTACTGAAATTTCCCCCGCCGAGGTTGGCGAAGCAGAGGGCTGTATTCAGTGTCAAAGAGGCAGTAAACTAGTTCTGTTTGTCACTGGAAAGTGCCACTGGGGATGTGATTACTGCCCCCTATCAGATAATCGTCGGGAAACTCCAGATATGTTCGCTAACGAACGTCGATGTAATGATTGGGACGAGGTTATTGAAGAGGCTCGAGCAATGAATGCCACTGGTACCGGGATTACTGGTGGAGACCCAATGCTCGATATGGAAAAGTCACTAGAAGCTGTGAAGCAATTAAAAGCGGCATTTGGGCCACAGCACCATATTCATCTTTACACCTCAATCCCATTCAATCCAGTGCACAGTAAGCAATTTGCCGATGCCGGATTAGATGAAATCCGTTTTCACTTACTCGACGGAAAACTGTCTAGGTATCTCGAAGTAATAGATGAGTGTAGTAATCTTGGTATTGATGTTGGAATAGAGTTACCATGCGAGCCAGACAGATCCAACGATCTATTCGCTCTTTTAGATGAGATGAATGGAACCAGTGTAAAATTTCTCAACCTGAATGAGTTGGAAATTACTGTTGGTAATCAAGAAAATATGGATGTTCGAGGTTTCAACCTAAGTGGCGGAATGACTGCTGCTGCCGAAGGGTCGTTTGAATTGGCAACCAAATTGAGAGAATATGCCAAAGGAATGAGTTTTCATGTTAAGTTCTGCACTGCGAGTTTCAAAGATGCTGGTCAATTAAGAGCAAGGTTCAGGCGTCGCGCCGAAGTTACGCTCCGTCCATACGAGATAATTAGTTCAGATGATACTATTCTATTTGGCGCAATTCCGACTGATGAAAATGATGCCAGAGACGATATGATTGATCTATCGAACCATCTTGATTTATCTGAGGGTTGGATAAGATATGACCCTGTTGCGAGGCGTATTGAATTACCTTTGTCCGCAGCCGAAACTATTGCCGAACATATCTCAGTGCAAGTTCAACTTGTTGAAATCCACCCCACCCATGAGCGATTGGAAGTTTCAGTAGTTAATCTAAATAATAATCGATAACGGCATTTGGATTTCACATAAAAGTCGGCTGAAATTACTAATCCGTAGACACGATGATTAAGTAGCCAATTCAATTTGCGAAACTATGGAAACAGATGACTGGTCAAGATTAGGCAGTCAGAAATTCTTGTTTATTGCTGTTCTAATGGTGTGTGTATTAGCATTACCATCATTCCTGTATACTGGAGCATACATCATCTCAGACGCACCAGCACCGAAAGATGGGGTTGAGGACCCACCTCTGCCGGACGACAAATTGAGTGATGGATTACTTTTCATTGTTTTAGATGGAGGGCGTCAATCACTGATGGACAGCCAAGAGTTAATGCCTAATTTACACGCAAAGAAACGCAATGGCACCTATATCGATGTTCTAACTAATCCATTAACAATGACTGCATCATGTGTTAAAGAAATGGCAACTGGTATACCATCAAGACCAAATGAGGGTCTAAACAATTTCCACCCAGACCATCCTGGAACTGAAGACGGTTGGACTCTAGCGAGTGAACATGATGGAAATCAAGATGGAATTATGGATTATCGTGTAGGGATTGTCGGTGATTATGTTTGGGGTGACCTCTATGATGATAATGAAAAAATAAATTTCATGAAACATCGATATGGACATGCAGATTATTATCGGGGTGATGAAGAATCATTTGTCACATTAAATGCTTGGTTAGATGGTGAAGTCCCACCCAGTAATACTCGACCGGGTACAACATATGAGGAACCACCCAATGTCATAATAGCGCACCTTTCGGGTTTAGACAGTGTTGGTCACCGCTACGCAGTTAAGGACTCTGAGGAATATGCAGAAAAATTACGCTGGCTTGACGAACATTTTGGAACGATATTTGAAAAAGTTCCAGAATCATGGACCGTACTCGTAACTGCTGACCACGGTTTGACAGACAGTGGACAACATGGCTCCCCAGACCAAGAAATTAGAGAGGTAGGTGCTTGGATGTGGGGGCCAAATGTCAAACAAAATTACTACTATCCAGAACAAATAGATCAACGAGATTTAGCAACCCTACCGTCATTGTTGTTTTCGCTGCCTTTACCGCACGCAGTCCATGGTAAATTCCCCCTCGATGCATTTGAGTTAAGTGACGAGCGTGAACAAGTTCTTGACCAATGGAACTGGGATGCAACAGTATCAAGAAACGAATGGATGGAAGATAATGGACACCCATATTTTGAAGATTTAACTCGTGATAATATCGAATGGGAAAAAATAACTTATGATGAAATTGGTTTGCGCAGTTTCGATTTGATAGTAACTGCAGTGGTTTTTATCATGATGACTGGAGGAGTTTTTTTACTGGCTCGGAGGGAGGGGATATCTGACTCTGGAGCAAAAACAATGGCTGGAATTTTCGCTGGAAGTTTCTTATTATCCGCCTTTATATCTTACAATCGAGACACTTTGACAAAACCTTACTACGGTATTGGTTATCTGTTGCCGATATTATTCTTTGCGACCTGTTTTTACTGTCTAACTAGTAAGAACATGACTGATGATAGGAGGAGAAAAATGAATTTAGCATTACTAATCATGTTCATTGCGTTCACCACATTCACAGAAACTAGATTATCTGCAATCAACATAATGATGCTAATCATGCTCTTAACTCCAGCTTTTCTCAAACCTAGTGGGGATACTAAATCAACTGATTTAATTCGCTGGACTTTTGCATTTATCATTATACCAATCACCACGTTATCCCATTACAGGATATTTTATTGGTCCGCTCCCAGAGCGATAATCAATCTCTCAATTCAACAAGATTTTACTCCTTGGCTAATGAACACCGGGTTTATCTTAGCAGGAATATTATTCTATCAACATAACACAAAAACCCTTGACAACATCAAACTAAAATATCCTGTTATCGCTTTTTTTACCGCCATACCATCTCTCATGATTCTAGAGAGCAATTTTGTTGATTGGATTTTGCTCTCTGCAATGATATTGTTGCTAAGTTATGCAATCTACGACAAATTAACAGGCGCTCAACAAAATATTGAGATTGTAACTTTAGTTGTATTCTGTTGGTTGACAATGAGTTGGGGAGGATATGTTGGCGGCATTAGCATAGTTCTGTATGTATGTTTCAATTCATTCTTTGAACATGAACTCAACTTTTTATTCACACAATCAGAACATACCTCAAATGAAGTTGCGAGGGTTTTGATTAACACTATTTTCCCATTAGTTGTGTGGTTTACCTGGTGGGCAGCTTTAGGCCAAATAAATGGTTTAACACACCCAAGGGATGTGGATCCTGGCATGTTATACCTCAATGGGGGCTATATCGGTGACAGATTTTCTCCAAGTAATGGTTGGGTCGGATTTATGGGTGGTGGTCCAGCAGTTGCTATGTCAATGCTATGGTTTAGCATGCTCAGGAGAGTCGGATTTAACCTCAAATATGTAGCATATTATCTGTTGGCGAGAATTGCAGTGTTGTCTATGCAGTTGTCGCTCTCACCGAATTTACCTCGATTGATATTCAAGCTATCTTGGGACATTATTTTTAGCATAGGATTGTTATTATTCATGTCCCACCTAATTGTCAAAGATAAAATGGAACAGCGCAAACTTAGAACCATCGATGCTATTCTGCTCTAGTTTCATTCTGTTCTTGGAGTTCAGATTGCTTAGGTCCTGTAACAATGTAGTAAATTAGCAACAGTGCCGAAATTGAATAAAGAATAAATTGCGTAGTAGTATTGTCCTGATCTATCCCAAATTCAGCGGCATTTACCCAAGACAATATTGTCGCAACAAAAATGCATAACATTTGCAATCCAGATATTCTCATTGGCAAACCTGTCTTGTTTTTCGGTAACTTTCGGTCAGCAATCATTAAGCCTCCAGAAATAAACATTATTGGTAGAATTATGAAATCAAAATATGGTTTTTCTACTGTTGAATCTGAGGGTTCTAGGCAAAATATGCATTCTGTTGATACATCTGGACCTATTCCTGTCGCCGGTTGCAACCAAATTAGTGCGGCAAATGTTACCAAGACCATTGCATTGGCCGGTGATGCCAATCCGTGAAAATACGCTTTATCTGACGCCTCTTCGTAATGAAATCTTGCCAACCTTAACATCCCGGTAACAATAATCCAACATGATGCTATGCCAAGTGATATAGTCCACGCAGGTGATGCTTCCCCCCATCTACCAAACATCACAAACATCAGCAAAGCGGGTGCGACACAAAAAGAGATGCAGTCAGACATTACATCTAATGTGCCGCCTAATAGCTTTCTCTTAGAGTATTTTCGTGCCACAGGGCCATCAATTATGTCACCAGCAACAGATAGCAGTATACACGTCATGGCGCCCCAGATGTAATTTGTTTTTACACCGTCTGAAAAGTATGGGTTTTGTAACTCTTCCACTGCAAGGATGATAAATAGAATTGCAGCTACTCCGAGCAATCCATTGGCTAGTGTTATGAAGTCTGCAATACCCATCATTCTATAGGTTGATTTCACTTATCCAAGCCCCCATTCAGTAGGATTCTACTGTTCATTCCATAAAAGAATGTTTAGCAAGAATAAAACCAAACATTGCGATTATTAAACGCCTAATTTAAACACAACATACTTAATGCTAAATATCGTATCAACGAGGGAAAGGCATGCGAAATCGAGTACTGGTTCCACTATTGATGATGCTCATTATGACAATACCAACATCTATTGGTGCCGGAGAGGGAGGCGTCGATACCAACCCTGACGAAGATGACCCCTTTACCGTGGTTTCAAGAGACACTCCATCAGTCGACAAGGAAGTATGGTCCCTATCCATCGAGATGAGTGAGGAAGCCTACAACAATGGAACTACGTTTGAAATTATTACTCAAATCTGCACCAATGATGGAATATGTGACCCGCCTGTAACAATGGATGCAGAGGTCGATGAAAGAATACACTCAATCTCACTAACCCCACCAAACGACCACACATATGTCAACTGGCGTGTCAAAGCAACGGATTCTGAAGGTAATAAGACTAGTTACCCTCATGGTGACTGGTTCAAAACCTGGTCTTCATGTTACTATAATGAAGGGGCATGGGGCGGAGCAGATTCACTAAGTGATGGATGTGCTGATGAAGGCGAATCAACTCCAGGATTCTCAATAATGGCCACACTTGCCGCATTATCGATTGCAGGAGTAATAATTACACGGCGAGAATCCTACCAAAAATAATACACAATTGGTATTGCCAATACAATAATTACTGATA
>CEUF01068028.1_pt1 | contig 10215 bp, 10 predicted proteins | sample 531461 | NCBI WGS metagenome assembly CEUF01 (sample SAMEA2623350, study PRJEB7988) | marine metagenome | biome: marine biome (ENVO:00000447); feature: surface water layer (ENVO:00002042); material: "saline water (ENVO:00002010), including plankton (ENVO:xxxxxxxx)" | depth 5 m | reverse complement strand
TTTCGTCTTCTAATGTTTCAAAACTTGGTTTTATTTTTTCAATATTTATTAATGGAGATGTTGTTATTTTATCTTCTGCAATCAAATAATTTTTTGAAATAATAAGAAAAACTAATATAAAAAATATTCTATTTCCAAGTATCATATTTTTTTTTCAAATTATTTTTTTTAATTTTTACTGGTTTGAAACTATTACTTGAACCTGTTTGATTTTCTAGATGTTTTTTTTGCCAAGAGAACTTACTTTGTTTACCTTCAGGAATTTTATCAATTGTATGGTGTATCCATAAAAACCAATCTGATGTTATTTTTGTAGCCTCAATATTATCTGCATAAACAACCCAGCGCTCATCTTTTTTACTTTTATAATATTTATTTCCATAATCATCTGATCCAACAAACTTTCCAAAAAATAATGTTTTTAAAAAAGTTCCAAAAGTTTGTTTATTCCACCATGTAAAAATAATTTTTAAGCTCATATTAGAATTTTAAAATCCACACAATCAATAATTGTATTATTAAGTAATAGACACCTTATACAATTAATATATATCTAAATAAAGAGATTCCATTAATTTTATGAAAAAATATATTGTTGAAACTTACTATACTTGTACATTTAAGACTGTTCACACCTTAAATAATTTAGACGACGCAGAATTATCTAAAATTGATCAAAGAACTGATGGTAGTGTTGAGGTGATAGATGTAAAACTAAACAATCGTAAAACTAAAAAAATTGGTAGTAAAAAAGACGAAAAACATACTGAGCCAAAATTAGACAAAACTCTAAAACAAAATATAAATAATCAAATAAAAAGTCCTAAAGATGTTTTTAATAAAAACGATACTTTAAATTTGAAAGTAAAAGGTAACGCAAGATTCAAAATGCCTGATAGAAGAAAAGGTTACATTCAAAAGGCACAAATTGGTGATCACAAAGTATATCTTCATACTGGTGAGTACGATGATGGAAAAATAGGAGAAATATTCATCGATACAAATAAAGAGGGTGAGCTTGTTAAAGCCATGATGAACAATTTTGCAATAGCTATTTCTTTAGGTCTACAATATGGGGTTCCACTTGATGAATATGTAGATGCTTTTATTGATACAAAATTTGAACCTTCAGGAAATGTGATAGGTAATGACAGAATTTTAAGCGCTTCCTCTATACTTGATTATGTTTTTAGAGAGCTAGCAATTTCTTACCTAGGAAAAGAGGATTTGGCACACACACCATCAATTTCAAGTGCTAAAAATATAAGTTCAGATAACGATGATGATAAATTTCTTAAAATTGTCAAAAATATTACCTCTAAGGGATTTGTTAGAAGCAATTACGAAGAAAAATTAGTTGATCTCTCTGACGTGAGAATTAACCTTAAAACAAAAAATTAATTCTTGATATCTTTTTTAATATTCAACTCTTTAAGTTGATTGTCACTTACATCAGAAGGTGCTTGCATCATTAAATCTTGTGCATTTTGGTTCATAGGAAAGAGAGTTACCTCTCTTATATTTTCTTTACCTGCTAACAACATTACAATTCTATCAATTCCAGGCGCAATTCCACCATGTGGAGGAGCTCCGTAACTGAATGCATTAATCATACCACTAAATTTTTCATCTACCTCGTTTTTGCTATATCCAGCGACTAAAAATAATTTATACATTAATTCAGGGATATGGTTTCTGATTGCACCAGAAGATAGTTCAACGCCATTACAAACAATATCATATTGATAAGCTTTAATATCTAATGGCTTATCAAAATTTAAATTTTTTATATCTCCTTGGGGCATTGAAAATGGATTATGGCTAAAAATAATTTTTTTTAAATTTTCATCATACTCATACATTGGGTAGTCAACTATCCAACAAAAAGCAAACCGATCTTTGTCAATAATATCCAAATCATGGGCAATTTTATCTCTTGCTAAAGAGAGAATTTTTATAATCTCCTTTTCTTTACCACACGCAAAGAAAATACTATCTCCGATTTCAGCATTGCAAATTTTCATTATTTCTTTCAAAGAATCTTCACCGAAAAATTTACCCACTGGGCCTTTACCTTTGATTTCTTTATCCTTTTCAAAAGTAAAATAAGCTAAGCCAGAAGCACCCTGCTCTTTTGCCCATTTATCTATATTATCAAAAAAACTTCTTGGTTTTTCTTTAGTATTTTTTGTCAAAATTGCTCTGACGATTGATCCAGATTTTACCATTTTTTTAAATATATCGAATTTTACATCATCCCTGGTAAACAAATTAGTCAATTCTTTAATTTCTAAAGGATTTCTTAGATCTGGTTTATCAGTGCCATATTTTTTCATCGCTTCATGAAAAGAAATTCTGGGAAATTTTTCATTTAACATTTTTTTTGATGAAAAATGTTTAAATAAATTAATCATTAGTTTCTCCACAACATTGAAAACATCTTCTTGTTCAACAAATGACATTTCTAAATCTAATTGATAAAATTCTCCTGGACTCCTGTCAGCTCTAGCATCTTCATCTCTAAAGCACGGCGCTATTTGGAAATATTTATCAAAACCAGAGACCATTATAAGCTGTTTAAATTGTTGTGGCGCCTGGGGTAATGCATAAAATTTTCCTGGATTTAATCTACTTGGAACTAAAAAATCTCTGGCGCCCTCTGGGCTTGATGAAGTCAGAATTGGGGTTTGATATTCAAGAAATCCTAATTTCAACATTTCAGATCTTATAAACGAGATTACTTTAGATCTTAAAATTATATTGTTATGCATTTCCTCTCTTCTAAGATCTAAAAATCTATATTTTAATCTTATATCCTCAGGATAGTCTTGCTCACCAAAGACTGGCATTGGCAATTCTTTAGCATTAGATAAAACTTCTATGGAAGAAATTGAAACTTCAATTTTACCTGTTTTTAAATCTAAATTTTCGGTCCCTGCAGATCTTTTAACCACCTTTCCGCTAATTTTCAGAACGGACTCAGGTTTTGTTTTTTCCAAAATTGGAAAAAAATTATTTTTATTTTCAATTACACACTGCGTAATTCCATAATGATCTCGTAAATCTATAAATAGTAAATTTCCATGATCTCTTTTTCTATGTAGCCATCCAGAAAGATTAACAGTTTTATTAATTTCTGTTTCGCTTAATTCTGAGCAATTATGTGTTCTATATTTATTCATTTATTTAATACTTTTTTTATTAGATTAATATTAATTGATTTTCCAGTAGATAAAGACAATTCATCTATATCTTTAAGAATTTTAAACATTTTTTCATATGATCTCTCTACATTGTTGATGATGAAATCTGATATTTTGGGATTAATATTAATTTGCTTATCCGATAAAGTTTTTGAAATAATAACTTTTAAGAGATCATCAGTTGGCAATTCAATCCCAAAATAAATAAAACTATTAATTCTTGATTGAAGGTCTTTTAAACTAAATTTGATATTTTTAAGAGAGTCCTTAGAATTTATTAATATATAATTTTCTAGTTGTTTTGATTGATTTAAAATTGAATAAAATAATTTTTCATCGATATTATTTTGATAGCTATCAATAATTAAACAATCAAAATTATTAAGTTCTTGTATTGTCTTATTGTTGATATTTTTAGCCTCTATTAATTTAATTTTATCAATTTTTTTTTCTAATATTTTTGCTAAATGTGTCTTACCAGATCCAGATGAACCAAAGATGTTTAACCATTTACCAGGCCATGTCGGCCAGCTTTCAATCAGCTTATAAGCAGAAAAATTGTTGGTTGATACGAAAAAATCTTGTTCATAATATTTTTTCGCGAAAGGGAATTTGAATACAAGTTGATCCATTTTATAGCGCTTTTATAATCCATTGATCATTTACTAGCTGTAAATTTATATTTTCTTTTTTAAGTTGATTAATTATCTTTTCAAGTTTACCTAAATATTTTATCCTTAAATTCATAAAGTCTTTATTAAAATCTTGAACATAAACATTTTCAATTAGGTCAATATTCTTAATTCTTTGATTAAGTTGCACTAAATTACTTTTTTTATTCAAGTCTAATTTTGCGTTTAAAAAGGAAGGAGTTCTAATATCAATTAAATTTTCTGATTTTACAAGATTAATCAATTCTTTTTTTATCTCAATAATAATTTTTTCATAATTTTGCTTTGATGCTAAATTATTTTTTTTTATGGCAAGACTTTTAGAGATATCTTTTCCTTGTATTGAAGTTTTAATATATACTTTTTTAATACTGTTTTTGTTCTCCTCTATAAAAATCAAGGCTAAATTTTTCTTAGAATACTCTTGTAGTAAATTATTTATCTTTAAATCAATTAAGCTATTTTTATTATTATTAATTTTCTGAATGATCTCAATATTTTCCAGAGGAAGAATGAATTCTATTAATTCATTTTGATAAAATTGGTTCCAATTTTCATAAAAGAAATTATTGTTAAAAATAAAAATTTCATCACTTTTAATAAATATAGGTAAAACATATAATTCTTTATCTAATATCTCTGAATATGAGAGACCTCTTTCGTAGAACAAGTTATGTATTTTATCTTTATCGAAGGTTACGCTAAAAATAACTAGTTCCTCATTTTTTTTCTTATTTGATGCTTTTGTTATTTGATAATACGTAACTAATTGTTTGATTGATGAAAAATCCATATCTTTAAGCTTATCACTATCAGTTTTAAGTAAGATTTTTTCAATCAATTGATTAAATCCTGTCTTTATCGCTTGGTTTGCTAGTTCATTATTAGTTAAATTCTCTTTTTTTTCTAGTTGTATATTATTAACATTAAATAAATTATTCTCTGATAAAACAGTTTCAGTTTTAAAAAAAACTATTAAAATAAATATTATTTTTTTGTACAATTTCATAAAAAATTAACTACCTGTTTATAAATGAAAAAAAGTGGAAATAGTTATAAAAAAAGTGGTGTTAACATTTTGTTAGCTAATAAGTTAGTTAAACATATATCGAAAATATCCAAGAAAAATGTCAAAAAAACGAATGGGTCTTTACAAAAAGATACTATTGGTGGATTTGGATCATTATTCGACATTAGTAATATCAAAATTAAGGACCCTGTAATAGTCTCTTGCACTGATGGAGTTGGAACTAAAATTGATTTAGCAAACAAATTAAAAAAATTTGATACAATTGGAATTGATTTAGTTGCTATGTGTGTGAACGATTTAATCGTTCAAGGTGCAAAACCTTTATTCTTCTTGGATTATATTGCAGTTGGAAAATTAGACCTACGTAAAACTAAAAAAATTTTAAAAGGAATCTTTAAAGGCTGTAGCATATCTGACTGCAAACTCATTGGAGGTGAAACTGCAGAAATGCCAGGTATTTACGCTAAAGATAAATTTGATTTAGCTGGTTTTAGCGTTGGAATAGTATCAAAAAAAAAAATTTTAGATAAAAAAAATGTTAAGAAAGACGATATTATTTTAGCAATACCTTCTAATGGTTTGCACTCTAACGGATATTCTTTAGTAAGATCTATAATTAAAAAAAATAAAGTTCCTAAAAATTTAAAAAAAGAGATTTTGAAACCCACTAAAATATATTCTAAGGAAATTTTAAAAGCAGTAAAAAAAAATTTGATAAATGCTGCTGCACATATTACTGGTGGAGGTTTAATTGAAAATCTACTTAGATCTATGCCAAAAGATCTAACATTGAATATTGATCTTTCGAAAATTAAGATAGCAAAAATTTTTAAATGGTTAAAAAATAAAAATATATCCGATCAAGAGATGCTGCGGACTTTCAATTGTGGAGTTGGTTTTTGTTTAATTGTCAAAAAGAAAAATATAAAAAAAATTAAAAAATTATTTTCCAAAAATTTTATGCCCTATGAAATTGGATATGTTTCTAAAAGTAGGCTTAAAATAAATTTGTTGAAATCTTTGAGATGGTAAAAAGAAATACTTGCGTTTTTATTTCAGGACAAGGTTCGAATCTTAAAAACCTTATTTCTCACTCTAGAGATAGCAGTTTTCCGATTAAAATAAGTTTGGTTATAAGCAATAATAAAAAGGCTTATGGTATCAAATATGCAAAAAAATACAAAATACCTTATTTTTTTATAAATACTAACAATAAAAATTATGAGAACAAAATTTTTTTGAATCTAAAAAAATACAAAATATCTTTTATTTGCCTTGCAGGTTTTATGAAAATTATTTCAGATAAATTTGTTAAGAATTTCAATGGAAATATTATAAATATCCATCCATCTCTACTGCCTAAATTTAAAGGATTAAATACATTCGCGAGAATGCTAGAAAACAAAGAAAAAAAAGGAGGTTGCACTGTTCATTATGTTAATGAAAAATTGGATAGTGGTGGCATTATAATTCAAAAAAATTTTGAGATTAAAAGTAAAGATGATGAAAAGATTTTAAAAACTAAAACTCAAAAACTGGAATATAGAGCTTTTCCAGAAGCGATAATCAAAATTTTCAGAAATATTTAATTTTTAAAAAAAAACTCAATTTCTTTTTTTGCATTTTCGATTGAGTCAGAGCCATGCACGGAATTTTTATCAATAGATACTCCAAATAATTTTCTGATTGTATTTTCCTCAGCATCTTTGGGATTTGTGGCTCCCATTAATTTTCTATTTGCTTTTACAGCGTTCTCACTCTCTAAAATCATTACTACTATCGGACCAGATGATAAATATGAGCATAAATCGTTATAGAAAGGCTTAGATTGATGTACTTTATAAAATTCTGAAGCTTCATCTTTAGTTATATGTATTTTTTTACTTTCTTTTATTTTAAAATTATTTTTTTTAAAAATTTCTTTTATTTCCTCAACAAGATTTCTCTCAACAGCATCGGGCTTTATTATTGATAAAGTTTGCTCGATGTTACTCATAATTTTCTTCTATTAACTGATTTAGCAGTCTCACACCAAATCCAGTAGCTCCTCCTGAATTTAAAGCACCACCATATTTTGAAAAAGCCATACCGGCAATATCTAGATGAGCCCAAGGAGTTTTGTTAATTATGAATCTCTGTAAAAATTGTGCAGCTGTTGTAGAGCCCGCACCGCCGACATAATTAATATTTTGCATATCAGCATTTTTGGAATTAATTAACTTATCATAATTTTTATGTAGGGGCATTCTCCATAATTTTTCTTCTACTTTTTCACCCGCATTTAACAGTTGTTTAGATAATTTATCATCGTTGGAAAATAAACCTGCAAATTCAGAACCTAAACAAACAATAATCGCTCCAGTTAAAGTTGCTAAATCAACTATAAATTTTGGTTTGAATTTTTTTTCAGTATAAGTTAATGCGTCAGCTAAAACTAATCTACCTTCTGCATCTGTATTTAAAACTTCTATGGTTTTACCACTAAAGGATTTAACTATATCACCTGGCCTTTGAGCAACTCCACTTACCATATTTTCTACTAAGCCAACTACACCCACAGCGTTTATTTTTGCTTTTCTTAAAGCTAAGCTTTTCATTAAACCAACTACTGCTGCGGAACCTGCCATATCATATGTCATGTCCTCCATAAATCTTGCAGGTTTTAGCGAATAGCCTCCAGTGTCAAAAGTAACTCCCTTTCCAACAAATGCTAATGGTTTAGAAGTATCTCTTGCACCATTCCATTCAATAGTTACTAGGTATGATCCTCTAACGCTTCCCATCCCGACGCCAAGTAAAGCGTTCATACCAAGTTTCTTCATTTTTTTTTGGTCAAAAATATTTATTTTTAAACCATCTTTTTTAAGCAATTTTATCCTTTTTACATATTCATCTGGATGAAGAACATTACCTGGTTCGGAAACTAAATCTCTGGCAAAAAAAGTACCTTCCTCTAATGCTTTAAATTTTAATTGATTCAAGGTAGATGGTTTATTTTTATTACCTAAAACGTTTACCAAAATTATTCTATTTTCTTTTTTAGTTTTATATTTTTTAAATTCGTAAGATTTTAGTTTTAATCCATGAAGGAAGTGTCCTATTAAATTTTTATGATTTCCAATGATACTATCAGAGATTATATAATACTCACTTTTTTTTCCTCGGTTTATATTTACAAAAAATTCAGCACCCAAATTTTCAAAATCTGATTGCTTACTCTCTTTCTTAATCGATATTAATGAAATTTTTTTTTTTGAATTTATTTCAAAAACTAAAAATTTTTTTTTTAGATCACTTGTTTTTAGCAAATCGCTTATGTAAGAAAATTCATTGACTGATATATACTTTTTAAGATGGCTAATATTAAACTTTTCATCAACAAACAGAACTGTATTAGCTGAAAGTTTCTTCGGGGATTTGATACTGTAGTTTATTTTAATAGACATATTTTTATAGCTCTTTCACTAAACTGAAAGGTATATATGTTCAAAAATAGTAAATTTCAACGGGTATTTTATCATTGTTCACTCTTTAGTTGAATTTATTATATGGATGAATTAGTTATATACAAAATATTCAAATGCTTCAAAATAAAATTTACAAAAATTTTTTAATAGAGATTTTTAAGTCTTTTTTTCTAATTTTATTCGCGTTATCGCTTATAGCCATAACAATTAGAGCGGTAAGTTTCTTGGATTTAATTGTAGAAAATGGGTACTCCGTAAGCACATATTTTTTTTACTCCTTGTTAAATTTATTTGGAATTATCCCAAAATTCATCGCTTTATCTTTTATTTTATCTCTCAAGATATTCATTATAAAACACATTAACGATAATGAATTTATAATTTTATATACTTCTGGAGTTAAAAAAATACAATTAGTCAAATTATTATTGTTTGTATCTATTTTAGTTTTAATCTTTAATTTAATACTCTCAACATTAGTAACACCTTTAGCTCTAAATAAATCTAGACAACTTCTTGCAAAACAAAATTATGAGTCTATTTTACCCACTATAAAGGTTCAACAATTTAGTGATAGTTTTAAAGGCTTTACATTTTTTGTAGAAAAAAAATTCGATAATGAAATAAAAAATATTTTTTTACATGATAAAAATAATACTCTTAAAAGTTTATCTTCAGACTCTAAAAATACCGCTACAATAACTGTCGTTGCAGAAAATGGGATAATTAGTGATAAAAAACTAGTTCTATTCAATGGTCAAATTATCTCGACGAAGAAAAATTCTGATAATGAAATTGTAAAATTTGAACAACTTAACATTGACTTGAGTAAATTATCTACTGCGGTTGTGAAAAAACCTAAAATACAAGAAACCTCAACATTAAATTTGCTAAATTGTTTTTTAAAAAATAAATATCAATTTCAAGAGACTTCATTCTGCAATGAAAATTACAAGAAAGAAAGTTTATCAACTTTAAATAAAAGAATTGTAACTCCAATTTACTTACCTATTTTAGCTTTGATTGCAACACTACTTTTAATAAGGTCAGAAAGATTTTACTTACGAAAAATAAGTATTTTTTTATATAGTTTTATTGTATTACTATTCACTCAATTAGCTGTAAAATATACTGGTTATAATTTTATAATTCTTTTAAGTTTTTTTATATTACCAATAATTTTTACTTTATTTTTTTACGTTTTTCTAAATTACAAATTTTTAAATGAAACTAAAATATGAGTAATATATTTTTAAATTACCTGTTAAAGAACTTTTTTAAAACTTTACTAGTTTTTATAATAGTTTTTTATACTTTTGGGATCATTTTAAACTTATTTGAAGAAATCGAATATTTTAAAAATCTTAACGTAAGTTTTTTAACTCCAGTTATTCTAACAAGTATTTATATACCAAGTTTAATAATAAAAATTCTACCTTTTATAGTTTTTTTCGCAAGCATGTGGTTTATGGTAAGAATAAGAAATAATAAAAATCTTTTAACTTTAAAAATTTTTGGATTTTCAAATTTTAAAATATTTTTAATCTTAGCTATTGCAGCATTTATAATTGGCTGGATTGTTTTATTTATTGCCAGTCCTATCTCCTCTTCTATGTCTAAATATTATGAAAAAACAAAATCAAATTATTCAAAAGAAATTGATCATTTAATTACTTTTAATAAAAATGGACTTTGGATAAAAGAAAACCTGAAGAAAAAACAACGTATTATAACAGCCACTAAACCAGATGATCACTTTTTGATTGATGTTTCAATATTTCATTTAGATGAAAAATCCAATCTGATAGAAAAAATACATTCTAGTAATGTGGATATTAAAGATA
>CEUF01084527.1_pt1 | contig 10219 bp, 9 predicted proteins | sample 531461 | NCBI WGS metagenome assembly CEUF01 (sample SAMEA2623350, study PRJEB7988) | marine metagenome | biome: marine biome (ENVO:00000447); feature: surface water layer (ENVO:00002042); material: "saline water (ENVO:00002010), including plankton (ENVO:xxxxxxxx)" | depth 5 m | reverse complement strand
AAAAAAACATCATACCACTACTTTTTAATGGTGCCATTGTAAGCACAAACTGGTAACATGAGTGTTTACAGTAAGTCTCTTACCTTGATTGCGGTTTTGCTAGTGTCATTAACCGCACCATATGTCACGACAAACTCACAAGCACAGATGGTGTCTGAAATCGAAGTATTGCATACTGTAGTTAATCCAAATAACAACAAAACCTACCACCTGCTGAGCCCTGGATCTTGGACTGATTCAGCTGTTGTTGCCCGTGCTCTGGACGGGTTCCTTACCACCATTGATGACCAAGCAGAAAATCAGTGGGTGTTCGACACATTCGCTTCGTATGACAATCAATCCAGGCATTTATGGATTGGACTTTCAGATGAGAACGGTGAGGATGATTACCGTTGGCACGACGGAACACCGTTTCACTATCGTAACTGGGGAGATGGTCAACCATCTGACAGCGAAACAGAGAACTTCGTCCACATTGCGGGAACAAACATGGGCAATATTATGCCAGGAACTTGGAATGACTTGTCAGATGACCCACAGTATTTCCCAGTATATGGCGTGGTTGAAGTAGGTGATGCAGTGGATTATGCGTTACGCTTTGACGGTCAAGATGATCACGTCATTATTGAGGATGAAATACCAGAATTTTCGGATAGTATTACCATAACTGCGTTGGTTAATACACCTGACACTGATGGCATTCAGTTCATCACGATGCTAGGTGACTACGGTTGGGGACTCTACATTAATGATGGGGAACTGGGCTACTCAAGTCAATATTCCATTTCCCAACATCCTAACTCTAACACATCCATACAAGAAGATGTATGGACAGAGGTGACCGTAATAATCGAAGAGGATGTCGGTGGTGAATTCTTCATCGATGGTAACCCCGCTGGGGAGATTTCTCCTGAAGACGCACGAATTCCACAGGGGGACTTCGGTTCCAATGATTGTTACCAATCAGGTGAAGATTGCGACGAGTTATATTTTGGTCAAATGGGTGCAGGATGTGATTGCAATTATTTCCACGGTATGATTGACTACATTATGGTTAGCAATGAAGACAATGCGATTACTTGGGAATTCCTCGAAGGTGAGGGCTCGTTTACTGAAGATTCGACTCAAGAGTTCGCAGGTGAGATCGATGGTGCTTCTTGGGTAATGCCTGATGGAACAATTGTTGCTCAAGCAATCCAGTTATTTTCTGATGAGGAAGTTTACGAAATAAGTGGTCAAGAAGGTGACCAACTGTTGTTTTTTATGGAAATTGAAGAATATACTCGTAATTTGTATCTTGATGCATATTTTGCTTATGACAACTGGGAGGATTGGGGAGAGTATAATTTCGATGCCTACTTTGCTCATGACTACATTCCAAACCCGTGGGAATATGATGACATCAGAGAAGACAACTATGATTACATGTGGGTTGATTATTCATGGCCTGATGAGGGTATTCTGTGGATGGTCATCGTGCCTCAAACTGACATTGATGACCTAACAATATACGCCTATGCCGAAATTGCAGACCCACCGCCATCACTTGATGAGATGACCGAATTAGTGAATGAAATCCCAGTTACGAGCCAAAAAATCAATCCTGGAAGAGGTGCTCCAGATGAGGATAGAGTTTTGCACTATTATGTCAATGTAACAGAAAATCTCTCCTCACTATCAGTAGAAACCTATGGTGGTACTGGAAACATCGATCTTGCTATATCTTCAGTTACTGTCCCAGACCCTTTCAACTCATTCTTCGGCTGGGAGGAACCATGGTTTGAGGAGTTTGATGACGTTGGCGTAATCGGAGGTTACGTTGATGTGGATGCAAAATCTGATTGGTCAACTGGACCAGGTAACGAGCAACAAGTATCCCTGTATGATTTATCCCCCGGAATATACTATGTTACGGCATACACATATGGCAAGGCAAATGATGTCACAATTGTCGCGTCCATGGCTTTCCAACCAGATAACATTGAACCGGAGGATGCGATCGAGCTAATTCCGGGAGTTGCCTATGGACCGATAAGTGGTTATGACGGCTTGAGCCAATATTTTAAAATCAATGTACCGGAATCTGTAGAAAGACTTGAGATTGATCTAAATGATGGATTCGGTGAGGCATCGATATATGTCGAATTAGGCGATTCACCATCTACAGCTGATTACACATATCGCAGTAACAGCCCCGGTGCCGGCGATAAAATAGGCTTCAACGATCCAACTCCTGGAACCTACTATATTTTGGTGCACACAGAAATGGTATTCGGCGAAGTGACGATTACGGCCTCATTTACTGACCGGTATGTTTGGGATTATGATGGCACACCGATACAATTATTCAACGGTGAAGAAGTTTCGGGAATTGAAGCTCCAGCAGGTGAATCATTGAGTTTCTTTGTCCAATTAGATTCTCCTGGTGAATATCTGACAATACAAACCTTCGGCGGCAGTGGTGAACTAATTGTCACCGCTACTGGTGACGGTCTGGTATTTGCCTTCGATGATTTCTTTGAAATGTTAGAGGAAGATGAATTCTTGAAAGGCGACGGACGCCAATCAACAAGTAGTGGTTTTGAATCTATGCCAATAAGTGAAACCTCTTATGGTTCGGGAACTGACCAAGAACTCACCATCGACCTGCCAGCGAATGGGAGATTTGACATCACCTTATCTGCGATTGATGACATTACCGATGTAACAATTGTAGCTGCTTGGAATTATGCTGAATTTATTGACCCAATAACCGAGCCAAACGAGCCAGTAGATCCAATTGTCGAGGAAAGTTGTCGTGACCTTGCTGAATCTGAAATGAAAGCTAATGATAAAGACGGTAATGGTGTATTGAGTGCCAATGAATTGACATATGTCATGATAAATGATGAAACTCTTGACTTTGCAAGAACCGATCTCAATGTAGACGGGGAAATAGAATATGCTGAATTATTACAGGTTGCCTGCTCTTGCACAAATGAATTGACATCTACTTTTGAGCAATTATCACCGAATAACAAAGAAGTCAGCATTGAAAAACTGTCCTCACAAGTTTACGAAAATAAATACAATTTCCTCGACATTGACAGCAACTCCAACCGCCAAATATCAAGGGCTGAAATTGACATACTGATTTTGCTCTGTGAAACTACCTTTGATGCTTTTGACGGTGACGGCGACGGTGTCCCAGACGTAGACGATGCATTCCCTGATGACCCTGACGAAACCAAGGATACTGATGGTGACGGAGTTGGCGATAATGCGGACTTAGCACCATCGGTGGCGAACGATCTAATTTATTCGGCTGGAGCGATTCTAGCGATCGGTTTACTGGCGATGTTGGTTTTGGTTGCACGTGGTTCCAGACGCAACGAAGTAACAAGCGATTGGGATTCAGACAAGCAGTACAATCTCGCAGAGCAAATGCTAGATATGCAAGAATCAAACTTCACACCGGAAAACATTCCTCAAGCAAATGATGTAACCAATACAGCGGATTCATACTCTAATGATGTAATCAATACAAACCTACCCGTGAACAATGATAACCTGTTTGAACAGCTTATTGCTCAACCAGAATCACCACCACAGCAACTGCTGGGAATGATTGATGCAAATGGGTTAGAGACTATTGAGTATCCTGTTGGATCTGGCATTACATGGCAGCGTTTTAGTCCAACGCAACCATGGTCTAGAAAATAATTAAATTCGCTTTTTGGGCTGCATGACACCAAGTGGTTTGAGCAAACGAACAATATGGCGATGTAACTCAGGCAGTATTTCAAACATGATTAGCGCCATAAAAAACATTGCAAAGAGCGAGACAAATCTGGCTGCGTAGTTGTGACCAAACTCAAATACACTCATCCCATAAAATGACCAAGTTGTATATGTTTGATGCATCCAAATTAATCCAACATTACGAAATACATTCAAAATATGAATTACCGGTATGGTAAACAAAATTGCTCGGATTCTGCGTTTCCAGTCCAAGTCTAACACCGCAATAGCACCAATGAATATCACCATTGATTGGAGTGCTGTGCAAGCTAAAACAAAGTTGATACCAATGAAACTGCCGTCAGCCATTACCAATTCAGTCTGAAACGGAAATTCACCTATCGTTTCTGCACTGAACCAACGATTACCATCCCACTCTTCCCAGGTAATCTTGCCGGATGAGGTCTCTACCCAGGTTTCTCCTAACTGTATATCACCTGTTCCAGATACCCGATAAAATAAGGCAACTTGTGAAGCGACAAACCAGATAGCAATAACATTGAGCCAAGGTACATGAGCTATCAGCAAATATGGTCCGCCGGCATAAGCCATGGCACCGCGCGACCAGTTGAGGGCTTTTCTTGCCCGGATATCAGCAACATTTGACTCCCAACGAGCCAAACCAATAGTAAGAGGTAATGCCAACAAACTCATCACTGTAAGAATTAAATCTCCTTTTGCTTGATAGTTCCATGCTCCAACAAAAAAGTAGATACCGACGAGTATCCAGCCAATTTGTGCTAATCTTACGGAAGAAGATTCCCTTAAATGCCAAGAAATAGCAAGAGAAACCAGCCCTAATGCACCAATTAGCGGCACCACAGAATTAGTCTCCATGAGAACTCCAAGCAATTGCTGAACTTCAAAACTTGCATGGAATGCAAATAAAGATGAACGGTTAGATATAGCACCTTCCATGAAGGGGGCAGTTGTTGAGCGGCTGCTAGGAAAATTTCCCAAAGGTACATCACCTAACGGTGGTATAGCATATCTGGATAGAGACGGTGTAATCAACATCGGTAGTCCAAATTACATCAATACTCCTGAAGAGTTAGTCTTGTTAGATGGAGCAGCACATTCGATTGCACGATTAAAACGGGCTGGTTTCCTAGTCTGCATCGTTACCAATCAGTCAGCCATAACAAGAGGTTTATGGGACGCTAAACAACTGAACGAGATTCACAATCACCTACAAACAATGCTACTAGATGTCGACGAAGATGCCACAATCGACCTAATTGTGACCTGTCCACACCGACAAATCGACCGATGTAATTGTCGCAAACCCATGCCCGGTATGCTATTCTTAGGTCACGAGGTGCTACGAAACAATCTAGCAATCGATGATGGCTTAAATTCAGATGTGCAGATAGCAGATGATGTTTGTAGCATCAACTGGTGGAAATCTAAACCAGAGCCAATAAATGAGTTGGATTTCATAGTAGGCGATAGAAAGAGCGACCTAGGTGCAGGCTGGGCAAGAGGTATTAGATTGTTTAAAGTCAAGGCAAATATTGGCCTAATTCAGGTTATTGAGAGAGTGCTCAATCCATATGATCAAGGCGATGATTTTCAACCTGTGAGGTGATTAATTGGGGTGGCTAGGACTTGATGATACTGACCACCTATCAGGTGGTTGCACCACCCACGCTTTGTTCGAACTACTCCAATCAATTCCTAGCAATTACGAAGTCCAATCACACAGGCTGGTTCGACTTTACCCTTTTGCCAGTCGCAGAACCAGAGGCAATGCTGCGGTTGCTGTTGAGATTATTGGCGAAGATTACGATGAGTTAATGACATTCTTAGAGTCATGGTGGGCGAGTAAGTTATTACCTCTGAAAGGATTAATTTCTGAGTCCGATATGTCAGACCGCCAACAATACCCATCTGATCCCGGTATGGTATGGTTTAATGACAAAATCTCAGCTGATTTTTATTGGGAATGTGTATCAAGAGAAGTAACAATTTCCGAGGCACCAGAAGCGACAAAATCGTGGGGCGGCAATGGCATTATAGGTGCAACTGCGGCAGTCTCATGGCCTGCTTTGGACTACACATACGAGGCTATTTGTTGGCGGACTAAAGAAAGTGTGGGCATGGGAAAGACGAGACTGGTGGACCTAGAACGACTTGCAGAAATAGATAGTAAACCAGAGACATTTATGTCTCGAGATTTGCGTAGCAATTCAATTTTGGTTTCACCTAGAGGCAATTGCCCTGTATTATTTGGTTTGAGAGCTAAGACTTTTGATTCTGCAAAAATCAATAGCCAATACCTTGTCGAATCCAGCATGACAGAAGCAATTGATGGTATGATAGTCTTTCAGACTAACCAAGCAACAGATGATCATTTACCGGAGGACTCGACAGCATTTGTCGAAAATATTACCATCAAACGCCGTGGTACGGTTGCAGTTCTTTGCAAGTGCGGAACACTATTGATGGCGTTTGCGGAATCAGGCGACATAAAATTACTCGCACAATGGTTGAAACCCGGTGACCAAATAAAGTATAACGGACTGCAAAGTTATGATAAATCAATCCATCTTGAGCGATTATCAATCATCAAAGCATTACCCGATAAGCGGCGGCCAAAATGTCTAGAGTGTAATGCTACATTGAAGTCTATGGGCTCAGACCAACCTTTGCGATGTCCTAAATGTCGACAGCAATTTCCTGCTGAGTGGGAATGTGTCGAAAGAAAGCCGCCATATATTGGATGGGTTCAACCCCCTAAAGACTCAATGAGACATCTGGCTAAACCAACCAGTTGGTGAAGATCTGTATAGCTATTTATGGATAATTTACAAATGAACCAACCTATTCGCATATTTATGGTCGATGAGTCTACAACCAGAACAATCGCTTATGCTATCTTTGGAATCTCATTTGCCGTTATGATATATTTCATCGCCAAACAGGCAGCACAAAATAGGAAATCAGCCATCATTGACAATGCACCAAAAATAGCGGGTTCAGATATTATAAGTGGCGGGGCTAAGAATCCTCAGCAATTTGATGATCCGGATGATGACGCACTTGATGAAATGGCGAAATTACTAGATGAGGACGATGACTAACTCATATGTTCTAAACCATCATCAACGATTCTGAGACCAACTGAGCGTTCACCCATTGATAATATCCGGGTATGATTATTAGCACTACGTGAGAATGTCCAGATTTCGAACCCTGCTTGAGTAAAATAATTTTCAGCACGGGCAAAAATCGACCCGCTTCGTTCCCCACTAGCATCAATTGAACCCTTACTAATCAACACCAAGCGTATTTTCTCCGAGACCGATTCAGCGAGTTTTGTGACCAGTTGTAATTGTTTTTTGGGGATTTTACCACTGTTTTCACACCAGTCATCCAATACTATTAGTTCAACGGATGGCAAACTTGATGCTGCTGAGATAATCGATTGTATCGCCTTTTCGAGCGAACCAGCGATTAGTAAAGCATGGAATCTTGATGAATCAACCAGTGAAAGGCGACTAAATAATTGAGGAAACCTCTCAGGATTAGGCATTGATAAACCAACCCACAATACACGACCTCCATTACTAATCGTGTCGGCTGCCATGTGTAAGCCAACCGTTGTCCCACCAACACTGCCCTCAACCGCCATGTGAATGCGATTTGACTCGGAGTCTACTTGCCACCTCATAATGTCACGACGGTGGCGAAAGTGAATGACTGTTGTGGTACAAGATAGCAAGATTATTTGACCAGCATCACCTACCCACTCCATGGCAGAAGGTAAGAAGACAGTTGCAAACACGGTAGAGTTTACCGTCAAAAAAGGGGAAAGAATACCCCGCAAGCCGCTTGGTGAATACGCTGAGGCTGACAATCTTTCTCAAGCAATCAACCGTGATGGTTTTCTGGGAACCGCAATGGATGATAAAAACCAATTTGGTCCTGTTTCAATGATGATTCTACTGCTCATTGTCGCAACTGTGACTGGGCTTGCCCTGAAATTAATGAGCCTCTATATGTGATTGTGATTCAACTGGTGCCATGGCTATTCTAATGAATAACACTGCTAAAATCGTTGATATCAAGAAAAATATCCCTACATAATTGGAGATGTTGTACCACATCATTCCTACTCCGACTAGCGATAAATAAGCGACTAATTGACAAACTGCTGAAGCCCTATCTAAACGGTTAGTCATCTCAATACTGAGCTTGCCATTATTTTCTAACATGTAAGTGTAGATTAGGAAGTATATCCCTTGGAATGGTAGAGTTGCCGCAATTATTGAAAGGGCTATTTCTCTAATTTGCTTGGGGTCTGACTCCTGTTCTATGCCCTGGAACAGCATCACTGCAGTATTTGTCCCTAACAATGCAGCCATGATTGTCCAACGCTTATCCTGAGAGGAAGTACGACTTTCAACATTCACAGATTTGTCAGACATACAGTTCAATAAACAAATTATGGTTTCAAATTTGTGTCGTCTATAATCGAAAATGTGCCGTTTTACGTTACTCAATCGGCCAGCGGATTCACAAGATTAACTAATCGAAATGTTATAGGAGGTTGTCGATGAGCATATACCATGTCCTTTTGCCCGCTTGATTATAGATATGGTGATGAAGACTTCAAACGTATCTGGTCTGAAGTAGGAAGACATGAAAGACAATTGGAAGTAGAGAGAGCCTTAATATGGGCCCACATGCAACTAGGTAAAGTTTCCAAGGATGATTATGATGCTGTTGCCGCCATTGCTAATCCCGATTCAGTAACTAAAGAACGGGTATCAGAAATTGAGGCTGAAACAAGGCACGACATCATGGCACTCACTAAAGCTATGGCCGAGGCTGCTGGTGAAGCTGGTTGGTGCATACACTTGGGCGCAACATCAAATGACATTGTTGATACTGCCGTTGCTCTACAATTAAGGGACAGTATAATTTTGCTCAGAAAGCAACTATGTGCACTGATCGAGGTGTGTGCTGATGTCGCCGAGCGTGAGCGTGACACTGTTATGTTGGGCAGAACTCACGGTCAAGCTGCAGTGCCGATAACATTCGGATTAAAGGCAGCAGTTTGGTTGGATGAATTAAGACGGCAACTTATTCGGTTGGACGAAGCCGCTCCAAGAATAGCAGTTGGAAAATTTCTCGGGGCAGTTGGAACAGGCGCAGCACAAGGGGAACACGCCAGAGAATTACAGCGCCTGATTATGACCCACTTGGGTCTTGGAGTCCCATTAGCAACCACACAGGTGGTCGGAAGAGATCGTTATATCGAATATGTTTCATGGTTAGCAAATGTTGCTGCATCATGTGAAAAAATACTTCAAGAAATACGCAACCTACAACGTTCTGAAATTCAAGAAGCCGGAGAAGGCTTTGATATCAAGAAACAAGTTGGTTCATCAACCATGGCGCACAAGAAGAATCCAATTAAATCAGAAAATGCTTCTGGGCTTGCACGAATAGTGCGCTCAATGATTATTCCAACATATGAGAATGCCTTACTGTGGCACGAGAGAGATTTAGCCAATTCAAGTAGTGAAAGATTTACTTTATCTCATGGCTCTGCTCTATGCGAGGATGTTATCAATAAAACGCGTCAAGTCTTGACCAACATGTGGGTAGATGCCGATAGATGCTTGGAAAATATCAAGTCGCAGAGAGGCCTTGTGATGGCCGAGAAAGTCATGATTGAATTGGTAGAACATGGTATACCAAGGGATGAGGCGCACGAGATACTACGATCTGCATCGTTTGAAGCGGTTGACAAGAAAATCGAGTTGATAGATGTCTGCAGTAGAACACCTGAAATCGCTGCGGCATTTTCTGCCGAGGAGTTAGAAGCAATGTTTGACCCTATGAATCACATCGGGGTTTCGGGGGAGATTGTTGACGAGGCGGTAAATTTGGCGCGACTAGCAGTCCAGTGAAACACTTACTGAATCGATACTCAACTCACCTCGTCGACCATACCAATTAATTTGCCCATCAATCACTAGGCTACCTGTAAAATGAGGCCCAGACACAACAATTGTTTCGTATTCACCACCTTCACCATCAACATTAAAGCGATGATGGTTTGATAACTTAATCAATTCATCCAAAGATTGATTGTCAAGTATTTTCCCTAGCCAACTTTGATCCAATCCCTCACAAGCTACACTGGTAATCATAACTCCAAATCCATTCGCCACCAAACCAGTAATATGGTCTAACGGAGATTGATGCCAAAGAGGGTTATAGCTTATGATTCCCAAGCGTTGGCACATACGTTCAATTCTGCTTTTTTGATAATCAGAGCGCAGTGCACCCGTAATTAGGGCATCTATGTCCAGTCGCTTTAACCCATCCTCCAAGTGACTAATTTCGACTTCGTGTTCTCCATTAGTTTTGATTGGCACCCATTGAATTCCTGCTAGCCTTGCTTGGTGTTCAACTATCTCCGTTC
>CEUF01033093.1_pt1 | contig 10294 bp, 10 predicted proteins | sample 531461 | NCBI WGS metagenome assembly CEUF01 (sample SAMEA2623350, study PRJEB7988) | marine metagenome | biome: marine biome (ENVO:00000447); feature: surface water layer (ENVO:00002042); material: "saline water (ENVO:00002010), including plankton (ENVO:xxxxxxxx)" | depth 5 m | reverse complement strand
TCCGATGACAACGATACAGTAGATGCAAAGTTTTTTGCATTGTTTCGTACTGTGTCGAGGAATCGTCCTTCGTCTGATCCATTGATGACATAAAAGTCTACTCCCAATTCGTTACATAGGGCCTTTGCTACCGTGGTCTTACCAATACCTGGTGGGCCAGCAAGTAACATATTAGGTATTTCTCCTTTATTTAGAAACTCCTTAAATGTCTTTTTTATATTGTCTGGTAGAATACATTCGTCAATTGTAGTGGGTCTGTATTTTTCAACCCATATAAAGTCACTCATTTGTTTTTTAAGATTTTTTTATTATTCGTCAGTTGAAGCACCTTCCCAACTATCGCCCATGTAGTAATCTTGCCATTGTGTATTATGTGCTGAACCTTTTTTACGTTCAAAGTCTGGAGGTGGTGGAACCATATTATCCTTATAATCAAATATACCCATATTTCTAAGTGCCTTTCTTTCCTCTCTAGGTGAAATCTCACCACTATATGGAATGCCCACAACTTCACATGCAAACAGTTCAATAAAGTATATCACAGCGAAAGACTTTACAAGAACAATATCACCTGCAGCAATCTTAATTATTTTTTCAATTAGAGGTTCTTTACCTGTGTAATTATCTTCAAAATAATCTAAGATTTCATCTTCATGTTCATTATATAATGGAACATTAATTGTGTCTTTTAGATGTTTTGTGCGACCACTTTCCTTATATCCTTTAAGGAAGATCTCTTTCCAGTCTTCCTTATTATAGATCTTTTTTAGTTTCTTGGCGAGGGTAGTCATTTATCCAAATGTTGAATCAGGTTCTAACGCAATAAAGTAAGTTAAATCGTGTTGAGTGTTTTGGAACTTGGATAGTAATTTAGAAGAAACTGTTACATCATATGGGCCTGGAATAATTTTAATATTCTCTACCTTGAAGTTAAATGTGAATATCTTTTCAGTTTCACCAACTACAACTGCATATTCATTAGAAGTATCATTCTTCTTATCACGCACCACAAGTTTAACAACACCTGCCTCACCAACAACACAAAAATCAGGGAGTTGATAAACGGCAGCCGCTTTTAGTAACTTTTCTAATGAACTAGTATCCAACTTAAATTGAACATCATCAGATGGAAGTTCAATTGCTTTATCAGGTGGAGAAATAATTACACTAGGATCTGCGTAGAAGTATTTAACTTTTCTCTTTCCTTCACGGATAGTTAAATAAGATTCTTCTTTAAAGTCCATCTCAGGATCTTGATGAAGACTCAATCCATTTAAGAATTGATTGAGATCATAAACTGCAAAATCACGTGGAAACTGTTCATCCACAATTGCTTCTGCAAGAATGTTTTTTGCAACAGAAATAGTACGAAGTTTATCTCCTTGTTTTACAAGGATTGAATTATTAATTCCTGCGAAATTTTTAAGAATAGTTAGGGTGTTATCAGATAGTTTCATAATTAAGGCATTTGGTCAAATTCGCCAGAGGGCATTGATGGTTCTCCATAGTGTCCATCAAAGTGTAGTAATAGCATAGCATAATGTATGACTTTTAACAAGTCTTTTTTATTTTTTCCGTCTTTACTTCCATACCTACTACCATACTTAAGTATGTTTGCCTGACAGAATCCTGATGCTATATCTCTAGCAGCCATTAAATCTATTGTTTGAACCTTACGAAACTCATGTTTCGTTCCAGTGTAATGTCCATTATAAGTATTGGAAACATACTCTTCAATATCTTTTAGAATTTCTTCTTCATGATATTTGTATTGATGATTTCTCTGTGGTTCGTAATCCATTTTATCTAATTGTTCTTGGTGAAACTGTTGTGTCCACCCATCATTATATGATGAGTTAGCATTCGTAAAATGGTGCATGTACATTTCATCTATATCTGAATTAAATGTAATATCACCACCTGATTCAGCACTAATGTCCGCACTGACGTACATGTCTTCATAATCAAGTCCATCATTTTCAGCAGCAGTATTACCTGCTCCAATAGTAATATCCTCGTTATTCCATCTTCCTTTTGATTTATCCATAATTGGGTAATCCTCTTCGAATGTTCCATTTAAAATTGAGGCCGCTAGGCTCCATGCATTAACCATAACAAAACAAGAAATTTTTTACTAGACTTTCTGATTTATCAGCACCGAATTGACCTTTTAAAAATCCTGATACAGGATCAAGTTTAGTCATGTAGGTATCAAAGTCTTTATAACTACTAATTTCATATCCACTGGGCTTCTCTAATTCTACCATATCTTTGTACTTAGTCAAGTATTTTTTGAACATATCTAGATGTTCATCTACCTCAGACATGGTGCACTTAGCAATGTATATGTTCTTTGAAAAATGATTACCAATCTCAAAGAATCTATAGTCTCCTTCATATACAGGTAAACCCTCTACAGAGAAGGAATAGTTTTCTACAGGATGTTGAAAGTCAAAAACTATAATGACTTTCTTATCAGTAAATCCCATAAGATCCATACCAAAACAGGGAAGGTTACTTCCAGTCTTAGGATAGATGATGTTGTTGTAGATACAAGATACTTCATTCCAGATTTCTACCTCCCTTGATTTAATAAAGTATGGATGTGTGTATAGTTGAGCAACTAGTTTAGTTTTCTTGCCTTCCCAATTGGCCCATTGGAGATCCCTTTCCATATCTGGAAAGGAATCGAATAGGGCATCTTTATAATTTTTCCACAGATTCATTAGGTGTTTCTTCTCCATTGAAATCAACATTAGCATCTACCTTATCATATAACTCTAAGAAAGATTGCTTTGTTTCGTCATCGAATCTATTTACACATACCTCGATTGCTTTCTCTTTCTTACCAAAGATAGCATATGCACGAACAATATGCACTAGACGACGTGTGCTAATAACCTCTTCAACACCACCATCATAAAATGTTTTACGGATGATGTCTGCCCAATCTACAAGTCTCTTAAAGAAATCTGTATCATCAACACCAAGAGTTGAAGCAACATTCTGAAGAATCTTTTCTTCTGACTTTATTGCAGGGTAGGATTGCTCGAAGGTGACTGGGAATCTTTCGAGGAAGGCTTCATTGAGCACGTTAGTTCCAATAAATCTTCCGTCGTCAGAACCCTTACCTTTAGTATTTGCGGTGGCGAATATGTTGAAACCTCTGGCGGGTCTAACAAATCGGCCAATTTTCTTAAGGAATACTCCATTTCCTTCAAGGATTGACTGAAGGCAGAGGATCTTGTTTGAGGCAAGGTCGATCTCGTCAAGGAGCAAGATTGCTCCCCTATTGAGAGCTTGTATGACTGGGCCATCATGCCAGACGGTTGCACCGTTAACAAGACGGAAGCCGCCAATGAGATCATCTTCATCTGTTTCTATAGTAATGTTTACACGAATAAGTTCTCTCCCTAATTGAGCACATGCTTGCTCAACTGAAAATGTTTTACCATTACCTGAGAGTCCAGTAATGAATGTAGGATAAAAGATTTTAGATTTAACAATTCTTTTAACGTCTGCAAAAGAACCGAATGGTACAAAAGTTTTATCTACCTCTGGTATTAGATTCTCAACAGTAACTGCAGGTGCTGCAAAAGCATTCTCGATATTCTCTACTGCTTTAGTTGTAACTTCAAGATTCCACTTACCTTTTGCTACTTTATATTTTTTTATCTTCTTAGTAACTGTAGAGTATCCAATATCATTCATTGCACAGAATGCTCTAATTTCTGCAGTAGTGAACTCAGTACCATAAGCACCTCTTAGTCCGTCTACTACTTGATCTTCAGTCATTTTTATTTCAAAAGCCATGATGTAATTGTGTTTTATTTATATACGTATTATAGCAATAATACAGGTCAATGGTATGGTTTGTGGCCACTTATTGAACTGGCCTTATGCGACCAATTCAATAAACTCTCCTAAGATTTTTTTGTTCATCTTTTTAGCCCTGAGAGACTTGGTAAATGCTTTCTTTATATCTGCTTTAGAATCAGACTTAGGTTCAAAATCAGAATCAGAATTTAAACTAGTTGATGATAATCCAAAGTACTTATGATAACCATCTAATGATAATCCGAAAGCCTTTTCTTTCTTCCATCTTTTCATTATCTGCTCAACTTTATCACTATCATATCCAATGTGTTGTCTAATAAAATAACCTGCATCTCTACCATCTAAAAGACGAATACCAATTAGGTTTATAGAAGGGAATGAGTGTCTAAGATCTTCAAGTAAGATATCAGTTAATCCACAGTAACCATGTGCTCTACTGCAATCATATGTTCTACCAGTTTTACGATTACGTAAGACAGAATTAGATCCTATGTTATTTGTTCCTAGATATGGTTCTTCTTCCCAATGTCTTTTAACTTCTTTATTATATCTTAGAGGATGTCCTTCACCATCAGTTAGAATCACACACTGCACTTTCTCTACTTTATTTTCCTTCTGGAATTTTGGAAGGATTTGATGAAGTGCACAGATAGTTTCATTTAATGGAGTACCTGATAGACTCATTCCAAGAGGATGTCTATAAACACACCATCTACGATTATCAAAAGCCATTGCAGTACGGAATACATTTCTCATCTGTCTTTCTAAATGCTTTCCTCTAACTCTACTGGTTAGAAGATTCATCAAAGAAAATGTCTCTTCAATGTATGCTTGGCCTGGTTTCCTATCAACTGCAACATCATTACAAATCATTGTTCTAGGAAAACAATTTGTAAATGCATAAACTTCAAAAGGAATCTTAACTTTATTACAAAACCATATTAGATTGAATAATTGTTTGATTGTATCCAAAAGGTAAGGACTCATTGAACCAGACCAATCAAGAATGAATACAAGACCATGATTTTTACCATCAGGAAGAGTTGTAACTTTCTTAAATAAATCTTCATTGAATTTATAAGTATGGAGTTTTGTTGTATTAAGAACACCAGTGCGAGAAGTAGCGGCTCTAGCATATGCTGAAGCAGATTTCTTACACTCAAACTCTTTTACAAGATAGTTAACTTCTCTTTGTGCATCTTTTTTAAACTTAACAAAATCAACATCTGGACTATCAAATAAATTTTTTGGTTTACAGAACATTGAATTTGGATCAAATACATTCTCCTCTTCCCACTTTTGTTGCTGTTCAGCAAAATCTTCTGTAATCATTTTATCGAGAACATCGTTAGGGATGATAAGATTCTCTAACTTCATTTTTGGTATCTCAAAATATTCAGTCTCACTAGACTCAAGACTGTTAAGTTCTCTAATAGAATTTTCAAAAGACTCCATAGTCTTTACTTGTGGATTTGGATCGTTCTCTGCTCCACCTTGTGGTGCTGTTTGAACTGTTTGACCCTGAGTAGTTTGATCGTTACTCTCCTTACTAGAATCTGTTTGATCATCTTCAATATCTTCTTCTAGATCAGAGGAATCTGTATTGTCCATGTGATTATTACCACCACCGATCTGATTTGTATTTGTTTTTTCTAGTTGTTCATTTAATTTTTGAAGTTGTTCCCTTTCTGCTTTACAGTAATCAAAAAGAATTTGAGATGCTTTTAATGCATCATCAAATGTTTCTGTACTATGAATCAAAGAACGAATTCCTCTTTCTTCTTCTGTAAAATAAACATCATTCCAGTGACCAACCTTAGCATCAATATTGATTCTATCAGCAAGATTCATTTCATCTATATCTTCATCTGCTAAGTTAAAGAAATCATCATCACTAAGTTCATTATAGCCTGTAAAGAATGTTTTAGTAAGACCTGCATATCTTCTCTTCATTAACTTCTCAATTCTTACATCCTCACATACATTCACATACTGTTGAGGTATCTTGTACTCTTTCCACCACTCCTGATCAGGTGTGTAAAGTGCATGACCTACCTCATGTGCTACCAATGCATCATAAACATTATTACTTGCTTTCTCCCACTGAGGAAGAGTTAATACACGATTGTGTACGTCAAATTGTGCTGTTTCTACTTTCTTATTTTCAACAATCAAGTCTTCTGTTGCAAGAAGTTTAGCAAGTTGGGATTTTATTTCGTGATTGATCTGCATGTGTTTCTTTGATTATGTACACATTATAAGACGAAACCCGCCTGTTGTGGCGGGTTAGTAGACACTTTTTCAAGTGGCTCCTTCTGGCCCTAGCACTGCGTAAGGCCTGTGGTTTTAGTGTTCGTTTTTTCTCCTTCTTGGAGTGATGTTGCCAGTTAGGTACTTTCATTTTCTTTTTTCCTGTGAGTGTTGTTGAGGTTCCAAATAAATTCAACCAATGGACTTTCCGAAAATTTCATAAATTCATAATTATCTTTATCGAGGCAATGTCCACCCCAGCCAAAGCTACCATCCCATCCTGGAACTTGGGTGTGTGATGTGCCAATTCTTGGATCGGCACCTGATAAAGCACGAAATTCGTCAAAGGAAGACTCACAGCCCATCCTCTTATGTATTTCATATAGCTCGTTGAAGTAAGAAACCTTCATACCTAAGAAGAAGTTTTCTGAATATTTTACCAATGCTGCTGTCTTAATATCAGTTATATGAGTGTTCCAACTTTCAAGATGGTTTAATCGTGTAACAAATAATGCAGTGACCATTCTAGCAGCTGTAAGATCACCACCAACAATACAGAATGTTTGTTTCTGAAACTTCTCAATATTATTATTTGAACTAAGATATTCTGGACTATGAAGAACTTTTATATTGGTATATTCTTTCTCTGCCCACCCATAAAACTCAGGTGTAGAAGTTGACTTACAGCACACGGGAGTAGCACCTCCAATATGAGTATCTAATTCACTTAAGACTTGATTAAGAACTGTTGTATTATCTCCTTTTGGTGTATCAACACAAACAAATACAGCCATAAAATTATAGTCTGCAAAATCCGATATCTTATTATCATTAAATTTAGGATCAATAATTATTTTCTCACGATCCTTGAATATAGATGCCACGGCAGAACCAACATAACCATGGCCAACAATCATTACTCTCATACTATTCTACTGAATCCTTTTACTTTATCAAATTTAATTACATTATCAAACTTATCATGTAAATCTGATTTATGTGATATAACAAAGATGTTTGCATCTTTAATTACAAACCTTATAATTTTTAAAAATTCTTCTGTTCCAAATCCATCAAGAGATGAATCAAATACTTCATCCATTATTAATAGATTTGTATTTACTGAGTTTTTTATTCTAGCAACTTCTCTCCATGTAAAGAGTAATGCTAGATCAATCCTCATCTTCTCTCCTTCACTAAAAGAAGCATATGAAAAATCTTCATGAATAGGTGACTTGACCGTTTCATTAAATTCTTCATCCAGATGAAAGTTGATATAAAAATCCATCAACTGTAAATAACGATTTACCTGTTGATTGATTACTGGAATGTATTTTTTAATTATTTTAGTTTTGACTCCATCATCTTTTAGAAGAGAATATGCGAAGTCATAATGATTTAATTGGTCTCGTTGATCAGAGAGTTCATCTATGGTGTCTTTGAGATTTTTTTTAAACTCTGCTAGTTTCTCATGTTCAGTATTTCTGTTCTGTAGTTGATCGGTAATTGTTTGAATTTCAGATTCCAGATCTCTGATCTGTCGTTGGAATCCAGAAATCTTTGTATTGTTTTGAGAAATGCCATTGTTGAGTTCAGTAATCTCCTGTGATAATTGGGTGAATTGACGTTCTCGCTCCTCTTCCTTTTGAATTGCATCTTCGAGTTCTTTATACCCAGATTGCAACTCCTTTGCTTTATTTTGAACGTCGTCAATTTTATTTAACCTAAATGATTCTTCTATAGATTGAGTACAGGTAGGACAAACCGTATTATCACTGAAAAACTTATGTTCTTTTGTAATAGTTGTTACCTTGTTAGATAATTTACCTTTAAGTGTGTTTAATTTCTTTAACTTTTTACTTGCTCCTGTTACGTTTTCCTGTTCTTTTATAAGTTTAGATACATCAAGTGTTTTAATTTCATTACTTTCTAAAAGAGTGTCTACTTCTAATCCATATTCTTTAATTTTTTTATTACTTGCCTTTATTCCTGTCTGACGTTGAGCATCAAGTTCGGCCATAAAGTTCTTTTGCATGACCATTTTATCTTGAATATTGTCTTTACGCAAAGTAAGAGTTTTTAATCCCTCTCTTTGAACACGCATCTTCTCTCTCATAAGAGAATTCATGGTAGAAAATATACGAATATCAAGTAAGTCTTCAATAACCTCTCTACGATTACTTCCTGTTAACTGCATAAAGGGAACAAATGTACTACTACCCAGTATGACGATTTGTGTGAATGATTTATAATTTACCTTTAGGATATTTTCTTCTAATATTTTTTGATTACTTCTATCATCAGCCTGTCTATGGAGTGCTTCTCCATTAACTTCTATATCAAATATATTTGGTTTGATACCACGACGAACCAAATAATCTCTACTGTTCACAGAAAACTCTACTTCTACCAAAGTATCTTTTTCATTAGTAGTATTAATCAGTTGTGATTTATTAATTTTACGAAATGGTTTATTAAACAAAGCAAAGGTTAAGGCATCCAACATAGTGGATTTACCAGAACCATTTGTTCCTATAACCAAATTAGTATTGTATTCTTGGAAATTTATATCAGTCCAGTGTTGTCCAGAACTTAGAAAATTTCTATACTTTAAGTTCTTAAACGTTATCATTATTAGGTGGAATCACAATATCATCAGGTGTAATTACTGCATATTTGTAATTATACATCTTACACGTCTTTAATGCAAGTTCATCTTCAACTTCTATAATATCCATCTGACGTTTAGAATCTTGCTCATTAATCATCATAGCATATCTTTCAGCATCATCCTCTTGCTCAAACAAAAACAAGACCTTATCGCCATACTCATCTGGAACAGCATAAGCACCTTCAGTTTGTTTATCTTTCATTGTGAGCAACCACATTACTCTACCTCGCAAGCTTGTCTATAAAGATTCTGGAAAATATCTTTAATGATATTCTTATCATATTCAAATTCAGATTCATCAATATAACGACTTAAGATAGAAAGAGTATTCTCATCCTCATCAACATCAAAGTCTGCACTTTCTTGAATATCAAAATTCTCAACAATTTTTAAGTCTTGCACCCCGACCTGGTACAACTTATCAATAAATTTTTCAAAGTCTTTTACACTGGATTTATGACGAACAATTACTTTTACGATTTTGTTCTCATATTTTCTAGCATCAAATAACTTATAGTTAGTATCTTCGTAGTAGATATTATAAAATAATTTATAAGGATTATTAATTGGTGTATGAGTGAGGGTCTCCGTATCAAATATATGAAATCCTCTAGGATCATTTACATCATTCCAGAACATCTCATATGGATTACCTAGATAAAAAATCTTTCCATCATTAGAACGTGTATGGAAATGTCCAGAGAATACCTTTTTAAACTTATTGAATATATCAACATCCATACCATTTTCCATCAGATGTCCACGAGTAGCCTTGAATCCATTTAGTTCAAGATGACCCATTGCAACCTCTGCATCGGTACTTTCTATCATCTCTTTTGTATGTTGATAGTTTTCAGAATTAATCCAAGGTAACATTAATATTTTTCTTTTGTCTATTTCTATCTCGCATGCTTGAGTATATACATCTATGTTAGGGTAGTTGCGTAATAACAACTCAGGGGAATTTACATGATTAGTATTCTTATAATAACAATCATGATTACCTATGGTTAGATAAACTTTATATTTACTAAGAGGATCTAATACAACTTTTTTAGACCATTCCAAACTTTGCAGATCAATCGCTTTACGGCTATCAAATATATCACCCATATGAATCACAGTGTCTATCTTATGCTCTTCTAAGGAAGGGAAAAAGATATCACGATAAAACATCTCAAAATAGTCATGAAGGTGCTTAGAACCCTTTCTAGCCCCGTAATGAGTATCTGTTATAATAGCAAGTTTCATTCTTAAGTTGTTTTCTTAGTAAAATATAAGTAAAATAGTATGATACAATAAATGCAACTAACAACTCCCCAAAAGTTTTCCATCACCTATTCCTATACTGTATTTGATCTTTAATAGAGTTATAATCAGAACTACTACCTGTAAGAGCAGTATCATCAACCATCATAACTTCATCAAATCCTGTCTTTTCAATAATCTTTGTTTTAATATCTAATTGTTTTTTCTCTTTTTGTATTCTTCTGAGAAACGCATAATGTATAATCTGCGTAAAGTAAGCAAAAGGAT
>CEUF01128585.1_pt1 | contig 10310 bp, 7 predicted proteins | sample 531461 | NCBI WGS metagenome assembly CEUF01 (sample SAMEA2623350, study PRJEB7988) | marine metagenome | biome: marine biome (ENVO:00000447); feature: surface water layer (ENVO:00002042); material: "saline water (ENVO:00002010), including plankton (ENVO:xxxxxxxx)" | depth 5 m | reverse complement strand
TGTAGTTGATGTTTATCCTGACTATATAATTCGTGAAGCCTTCAGCGGTGGTCATAAAGATCTTGTAATTATTGATTCAAATCAAAATGAAATTGGAAGAATCAATGTTGGAGCAGGTATAATTCCTTCTACTGAAAATTATATTAGAAATGTTATTGCAGAAAATTATCCTGAAGAATCTATGTTAGGAGATATTAATTTAGATGAAATTATTAATGTTCAAGATATAATTTTATTAATTAATATGATTTTATCTCAACAAAGCTATGATTCGGGAGATTTAAATTTTGATAACAGCGTAGATATATTAGACGTTGTTTTACTAGTCAATATGATTTTAGAATCATAAGGTGCACCTTTACCTAATACTATTTATTTCTATTTGCTTTTCTTTTCCGCAACATAGATCCTTTTATTCCGTAGGAGATACCATCAGCATAATTGACCAAAACATAGAGTTTAATGTATGTCACAGTGATGGTCATTATGAACTAGGAGAAAATTTCTCTATGTCAGATTTAAATGGCCAGACTAATGGTGGAGAATATAAAGTTACATTAATTAGTATGAATGCCACCTGGTGACCGCAATGCTATGAATACGTCAGTTTGATGGATTCAATAATGGAATATACCAATGAAAATTCAGAGTTAGAATTTATTGTTTCCCTTGATTATAATCTTGAAGATTTTTCTGACTATGAATGTGTTGAGTGGGGTGATTTATATGAAACCCTAGGAATTTATGATAATGATCCACTAATCATAAATGGCGATACCGATTTTGATTATGATGGATACTATGATCATTATATCTGGAACTTATTTGCAGGTAACAGCTATTCATCATATGCAATTCTTGATCATCATATGGTAGTTCGTCATCTATTAGATTTTCCAGATTTCAACAATTTCCAAAATATTTACTTACCAAATTTAATTAATGAAATGTATGGATGCAGAAATGAATTTGCCACAAATTATAATTCTAGTGCTGTATACAATGACAATTCATGTATTTTTGGGGGTGATTTCAATCAAGATAACAACATTGATATAAATGATGTAATCATACTAGTAAATTTAATTATTGAAAATCAATTAGGGGTTGATACTGACTTAAATGATGATGATAATACAGATATACTTGATGTTATATCATTAATAAATTTTATCATATATAGTTATTAATAAAATAATATAATAAAGAATCTCTATTTACAAATACTTCCTTATTTTGTAGATTTGTTGTTATGAAGATTATTTACTCAATTCTACTAATAGTTAATCTTAATCAAATGTTTAGTCAAACATTTGAAGAACATATTGTATCTCTTTTTGCGCTAGATGCATTCTACGTTGATGCAGCTGATATAGATGGAGATGGAGATATAGATCTTATGTCAGCTTCAAGATTTGATGATAAAATTTCATGGTATGAAAATAATGGAATTCAAAATTTTACTGAGCATATCTTAACTACTAATGCAAATCATGCACATTCAGTTTTAGCATCTGATTTGAATAGTGATGGTCTTATGGATATTATTGGCTGCTCTAGAGAAATTAATAATATTGTTTGGTTTGAAAATTTGGGAAACCATCAGTTTTCTGAACATGTTATAGTTACTAACTCTTTTGGAGAATATGTTGATACCCATGATGTCGATCAAGATGGTGATATGGATGTGCTTTCTGCTTCATTTTTCGATAGTTCTGTTTTTTGGTTTGAAAATGATGGAAATCAAAATTTTACACCACATCTTATTGCAAATAATGCAACACATGCTTATTCAGTATATGCTATTGATTTGGATGGCGATAATGATATTGATGTTTTATCGGCATCAAATCAAGATAATAAAATTGCGTGGTATGAGAATAATGGATTCCAAGAATTTGAAGAGCATATAATTTCAACAAATGCAATGATGGCATGGGATGTAGAAGCTATAGATGTAGATGGAGATCATGATATTGATGTTCTTTCAGCATCTTCAGATGATAACAAAATTGCATGGTATGAGAATGATGGGAACGAGAACTTTACTGAACACATAATATCAAACAATGCAATGTATGCTCATTCAGTATATCCAGTTGACATGGATGGGGATAATGATATTGATGTTATCTCTGCTTCAATGGATGACAATAAAATATCTTTATATGAAAACGATGGTGAACAGAATTTTAGTGAAATTATTATATCAAATAATGCTATTATTGCATATAATGCGATGGGCATAGATATTGACAATGATGGAGACAACGATATTCTATCTGCATCTGGAGGTGACAATAAAATTGCGTGGTACGAAAATATAGTTGAAGGCTGTACTAATGAAAATTCTTGTAATTATAATTTGAATGCAGAATTTGATGATGAAAGCTGCATCATGATTCAAGATTTTAATGGTAATGGAGATGTAAATGAAGATGATATTTTAGACCTACAGGATATTTTACTAATTATAGCATATATTCTAAATCAAATTGAATTAAATTTACTTGGTTGCGAAGCCAGTATAAATAATGACCCTAATATTGATATTTTTGATATTATTCAAATCATAAATATTATTTTAAACTAAAAGGAAATTGATGAAAAAGTACATTTTAATAATATTCTTAATTGGATTTAATTTTGCTGCACCTGAATACAGAAAAATTATCTTAGAAAATGATCTTAAAATTATTTTGGTATCTGATAAAAAATATAATAAATCATCAGCAAGCATGAATGTAATGGTTGGTTCATTGTCAGACCCTAAAGAGTATCAAGGTTTAGCTCATTTTCTAGAACATATGTTATTTCTTGGTACAGAAAAATTTCCAGATGTAGAAGATTATGGATCATATTTAAAAAGTAATGGTGGATATTCAAATGCGTATACAGCTGAAGATCATACCAACTATCACTTTGAAGTTTATCATGATGCATTTGAAGGTGCTTTAGATAGGTTCTCACAATTTTTTATATCACCATTATTTAAACAAGAATATACTGAAAGAGAAATGAATGCTGTTCATTCTGAATATCAAAAAAACCTAGAACAAGATTATTGGAGAATGAGACAAGTCAAAAGAAATTTATATAACTCAAATCATCCTGCAAATCATTTCGAAATCGGTACAATTGAGACACTTTCAAATGTTAATAGAAAAGTTTTATTAGATTTTTACAATAAATACTATAGTTCAAATATGATGAACCTTTCCATACTAAGTAATCTTGATCTAGATTCACTTGAAAAATTAGCACGCAAATATTTTGCAGATATAAATAATACAAAAAAAGATCGGATCAAATATCCATTAAATTATCTTGAAGAGAAAAATACTCTACGATTGTTAAAAGTTGAACCTGTTAAAGATGTAAAAAGATTAGTTTTAGAGTTCCCCACCCCGTCCTTTTACAAATATTATGAGAGTAAACCAGAACAGCTTATTGCAAGATTAATAGGCTATGAAGGAGAAGGAAGCCTTCAAAACTTACTAAAATCAAAGGGTCTAGCTATGGGTGTTGGAGCTTGGGGACAAAATAACACAGAAGACTATGGAAGCATAAATCTTTGGGTTGAGCTAACATCTGATGGTTTCCAAAATTATGAAGAGGTACTATCAATTTGTTTTTCATATATAGAGTTACTAAAAAAAGCAGGATATCAAAGTTTCATATTTGATGAAGCAAAAATTTTAGCTGAGTTAGAAGAAAAATATGCCTCTAAGGGAGAAGGTACCCAAGTAGCTGTAAAAATGGCAAATAATCTGGCATTTTATCCTATTGATCAAGTTGAAAGAGTTGAATATATATATAACAAAGAAAATATTACTGCTTACATGGATTTACTATCATATATTAAACCAGAGAATATGCTTGCAACTTTATCTGGGTATGGAATTGAAACTACTGATACAGAACAATGGTATTCAGCCAAATATAGTTATGAAGAAAATGATGGAGTACTTTACAGTAGAATCAAAAATCCTGAAATAATAACAGATTTAAAGCTGCCTACAGAAAATCCATTTATGCCTACATCAACTGATATAATTCAGAATGATGTTAATAAAGAAATATCTGAACTTATATATGACATTAAAGGTATGAAGGTCTATCACTCAAGGGACTTAGACTTCAATCGTCCAAAAGCAAAATTAATTTATAATATATTTATAAATGAAAATTTAATGTCATTAGAAAATTATTTACTAGGTCAACTCTACGTTGCAGGTATTAATGAAAATCTTAGCACAATCTATTCTGCAGCTAAACTGGCAGGATTAGAGTACCAAATATCACATAATATGGAAGGTATTAAAATAGAAGTTAGTGGTTATAATAGTTCTATTGATGAATTAATGAAAGTTATTATTAAATCAATAAAGAACTTATCAATTGATGAAAATATTTTTTCTGTTATAATTGATGCTACTAAAAGAAACTTAGAAAATAAATCTTTAAATGATGCATACCAGATAGCTCAAGAAAATTTAAGTCTAATAAATTTTGGAACAGCATATAGCCCTGCTCAGCAGTTATCTATAATTGAGTCGATAAGTATTAATGATGTTGAAAAATATTGGGATCTGATTTTTAATAATATTTTTATAGAAGCATCAGCGCATGGAAATATATCAAAACGAGATGTTCAAAAACTCTCTATTCAATTAAGAAATACATTTGGATATAAATCTCTAAACAAACAAGATTGCTTTACCTCTACTAGATTAGATTTACCCTATGGGACTAAAGTAACTAATACAATAACTTCAGAAGTTAATAATTCTGCTTATGTCTCATACTTTAAAATAGGAGAAAATAGCCCACGAGACCGTGCCATGGCGATGCTAATAAGAACCTATGTTGGGCAACCCTACTACATGGAGCTCAGAACAAATCAACAATTAGGGTATATCGTTGCTGCTGGAGCCTTTTCAAGGGATGATTATTCAGCTATGTACTGCATTGTACAGTCAGATGGCTATCCTCCTCATGAAGTAGAAAGCAGATCAATTAAATTTCTATCTAATGCTATAAATGATTTGGATAATCTTTCAAACGAAGAGTTGAACACTTATAAAAATGCAGTTAGGGAAACAATTAATGAAAAATCAACTTCAATATCACAGGAAACAGATAGAAGACATATATTAGCATATAAATTTAATAATAATTTCAATAGAGATAATGAAACTTTAGATGCATTAGATGAAATAACAATTGAAGATATTAAAGAAACTTTATCATTTACATTAAATAAGGAAACTCAAAGAAATATCACCATACTTCTCTATGCTAATCAACTTGAGATACCATTGGATATTAAGCCAACATTTAATAATTTAAATGCATGGAAAAAGGAACAATCATATAAATAAATATGTTTAAATATGTTAAATACTTTTTATCTACTTTTTTTCTAATCTTTGGAATATACACCTGCTCGTTTGATAGCTATTCTCCAACATATTTTTTCATTGCATTTTCTGCTATCATCATTTTAGGAGATATGTTTTTAAATCATGATAAAAGTATGGATGAATTCAAATATCCACAGTTGATAAACCTTCCTATCTACTTAAATTTATTTCTTCTTCTAATTTTCATTCTAAATACTGTATTTGTACTTGGTAATAATAATGCAAGTTGGTATTCAAATGCTATGTACGCATATTTAAATATTGATTTAGTTTATATGAGAGAATCAATAAAATTTATAGATAAGATTTCTCTAATTGCTATTGTAAGCTTATTTATAGGAATTATGGGTACAGTGCCTGGACATGAATTAACTCATAGAAAGCGTCAAAAAGTTGATATGTTCTTTGGCAATTGGTTACTTTCTCTTTCATGGGACTGCACTTTTGCAATTGAGCATGTATATGGACATCACAAAAATGTATGCTTACCCATAGACCCAGCAACAGCTAAAAGAGGAGAAAGTATATATTTATTTATACTAAGAGCATCTATAAAAGAACATATAGATGGCTGGAAAATTGAATATAGAAGACTCTCAAGACGGAATGAGAATGTATTTAGTTTAAAAAATAAAATGATAATTGGCTATCTAAGAAGTTTAACTATAACATTTATTTGCTATAGCATCGGGGGATTAATTGGGATGTTTACTTTTCTTCTCTGTGCATTTATTGCAAAGTCACTCCTTGAAGTTATTAATTTTACAGAACATTATGGATTAGTTAGGGAAGAAAATAAACCCGTAAAACCACGACATTCATGGAACTCAAATAGCGTAATGAGTAGTGTACTACTATACAATGTTACTAGACATTCAGCTCATCATGAAAAATCGCATCTTAAATTTTGGGAGTTAGATACATATGAAGATGCACCAATGATGCCTCATGGATACTTAAGCATGCTTTACATTGCAATTTTTTTGCCACCTTTATTTCACAAAATGATGGCAAAGAAACTAATAGAATGGGATGAAAAATATGCTACAGATGAAGAAAAAGAAATTGCCAAAAATGCTAACAAAAATAGTGGTATTAAAATGTTAGTTAATCAGTATTAATTATCTAATTCATCTTTATTAATATGCAATAAACCTGTTAATGAAGATGCTAATAATGCAGTTGGAATAGAAACAACGCCAATTCCAACAAAACTTATTAATGATGTAAAAATTTTACCTCCTACTGTCATTGGGACCATATCTCCATAACCAACAGTAGTCATAGTCGAAATTGCCCACCACATACATGCAAAGATTGAACTAAACTTATCAGGTTGGGCTGGGTTTTCTAGAAAATAAATACCAACTGAAGAAATATATAAAAGCATAATTGCAATAAATGAAAAAATAATCATCTCGCGCTTAACAACTGAAAATGCTTTTTTCAGTAGTGTTAATGATTCATTGAATCTAAATAATTTAAATATTCTAAGAAGTCTAACAACTCGAAGAGATCGTAAATCAATTGCTCCAGATAAATAAAATGGTGCAATTGCTACAAAATCAATGAATCCATAGAAACTAAATACATACGAAAATTTTCTATCGCTAACATATATTCTTAATAGATATTCAAATGTAAAAATTATTATTGAGATTATTTCAAATAGATTTGAAATTCGAATAATTTCTGGATCTAAGTCAGGAATAGTCTCAAGAGAAAATGATACTAATGATAGAATAATTAAAATCTGTATAAAGACATCAAAAAATTTACCTAATTTGGTGTCTTGTGAATCTATAATATTTTTTATAAATAGTTTCATTTTATCACTTTGAGATGAATTTAGTAAAGAAATAGCACAAAGCCTAATTTGACAAAAATTAACAAGATGTAATATCAATTAATTTATTAAAAAAAATTTATTAAATTATTAGAGATTAAATGGAGCATAAAATGAGAAAACTAATTATAACAACTATTATTTCCACATTTTTATTTAGTGTGCCTTCTACTACAATATTTAATGTAGAGGGAATGTCATGTGCATCAGGATGCGCACCTAAAGTAAATAAAGCTGCAATGGAGATTGTAGGAGTAGAATCATGCGACGTGAATTTCATTGATTCAAAAGCTGTAATTACATATGACAGTGAAAAAGTTTCTGAATCAAATATTTTAGAAGCTTTGAAAGCTAATACTTCTTATAAATATAACTTAAATAAAGATATCAATACATCTTCCAAAGTTGCATGCGATTCTAAAACAAAAGAATGTTGTAATAAAACAAAAGAAAATCAGAAAAAATCGTTTATCCAAAGACTATTTGGATTCTAACTTTTTTTATGTGTAAGTTCCAAAGTTAGACATTAATTAAGTAAAGGAAGTAAATAAATGAGTGATTCAAAACAAGGAACTGTAAAATGGTTCAACAATGCTAAAGGATATGGATTTATAACACCATCGGAAGGTGGACAAGATTTATTCGTTCATATGAGCAATATTGTAATGGAAGGATATAAAACATTAGCTGAAAATCAAGAAGTTGATTATAAAGTTGGTGAAAGTGATAGAGGGCCTGTCGCTACAGATGTAGTTCCTAAATAGTTTAGATTTTAAACTAGCAATAAAAAAAGAGGATCTTTGAGATCCTCTTTTTTTTTGTATTAAATATTCTAAATTTTTATTTCCTGATTTTTTTCTTTAAAGCACCAGAATGATTTTTACATAAACTGCTAGGTTTGGTTTCATCTAAATAAATTTCATCTATAGATGTGCACCACCTTGTAGCTTTTTCATAGGTTTCACTACATACTTTTTCAACTACTACTCCATCTGGCATATCCCAATTTGAATTTTGATCAATATAGACTAAATCTGTACCAGAGTAAAAAGTACCTAAATTATATATTTCTTTTATTGCATCTGCAAAAATTGGCAAAGCAGCTTTAGATCCATACTGTTTTTTACCTAATGAAATAGATGGATCATCAACCCCAACCCATACACCAAGAGCAATTTGTGGTGTAAATCCTATAAACCAAGCATCAGTTTTATTATTTGTAGTACCTGTTTTTCCAGCCATCGGTGATTTAAATTTATGTCTCCACCTAATACTTCCTCCAGTTCCAGAATCTATAACATCCTTCATCATAGATAGCATAATATAATTTAAGTTTTCATCCACTACTTCCATTTGTTCTGAATCAAAACGTTTAATAACTCTACCATGCTGGTCTTCAATATAGCTAATAGCAGTTGGGCTATTATATACCCCCTCATTGGCAATAGTTGCATATGCAGATGTCATTTCTATTGGTATAACATCTGATACACCCAAAGCAATTGATTCCACAGATGCAATTCTTGTGCTCAAATTAAACGATTTAGCTTTCTTAGCAATTTGTTTTGGTTTTACAAGTTCCTGGGCTACTCTAACTGAAATCAAATTGAGAGATTTTTTTAATCCTTCTCTTAATGTTGTTAATAAACCTGTAGATCCATCATGATTTTGAGGATTCCACTGTGTCGTATCATCTATAAAAACAACAAGAGGCTGATTTAATAATTGGGTACTTGGGGTTGACCCTTCTTCAATTGCTGTCATATAAATAAAGGGTTTAAATATTGAACCTGGCTGTCTCTTAGCCTGGGTCGCTCTATTAAATCCATGTAAATCTAAATATTCTTCTTCTTGTCTGCCACCAATCATTCCTAAAATATTTCCACTGTTTGGATCAATAGCTACGACTGCTCCTTGGACAAGTAATTTAGATCTTAACTCACTGGGTATAACTTCATCATTTTTTAATATTTCAAGTACTTCATCTACTTCATAATCTGTTCCATTTACTATTTTCTTAAGTCTCCAAGGATTGTTTATAAATTCATTATTTAATGCTTTTTGATTATTTTTCATATTTTCTTGAAATGAATTTTCTATGATTCTTTGAATTTTTGGATCAATAGTAGTATGAATTTTTAATCCATCTCTGTAAATATTTATTCCTAGTTCACTATCAATTTTTTCCAGCTCTTTTCTTACATGCTCATTAAAATAAGGAGCAATTCCAGAAAATTTCTCAGTTGATCTACTCGCTATTTGTAATTTTTTATCATAATAAAATGTGTAATCATACAAATCAATCAATTCATTTTGTTTCATTACATCTAAAACTAAATATTTTCTCTCATTTGCTAGGTTAAGGTTTCTAAAGGGAGAATAAAGATTAGGTGCAGGAAGCATTCCGACCAACATTGCACATTCATCAAGATTTAATTCAGAAACATTTTTCTTAAAATAAAGCTGAGCTGCTGATTGAACTCCATACCTTCCATGTCCTAAAAATACAGAGTTAAGATATAGTTCTAAAATTTCAGACTTTGTATACGTTTGTTCAATATTAAATGCAGTAATTAACTCTTTTATTTTTCGTACTATAGAACGATCTTTCCAACTTATTTTTTCATACATACTTCTAGCAAGCTGTTGAGTTAAAGTACTGGCACCCTGTTTATATTCCATCATTAAGATATTTATAAGCACTGCTCTTAAAGTTGATCTAACACTAAATCCTGAATGATTATAAAACTCTTTATCTTCCATCACAATCAAAGCATCAATCAACTCTTGGGGTATTTCTCCAATTTTCACAACTTCTCTTTTTTTAACTGCCTGAAGTTTGTGTAGAACTTGACCATCTGCACTAATAACCTTTGATATTTGTTCAGGATTGAAATTTTTTAATTCATCTAAAGTTGGTAGGTCATAAGATAAACTTACCATATATGCTAGTATAGAAATTGAGATTACAAATAAAAAGAGGAAAGTATATAAAAATGCTTTCCCCCATTGCAATAGACTACTGTTTTTATTTTTAT
>CEUF01074070.1_pt1 | contig 10408 bp, 7 predicted proteins | sample 531461 | NCBI WGS metagenome assembly CEUF01 (sample SAMEA2623350, study PRJEB7988) | marine metagenome | biome: marine biome (ENVO:00000447); feature: surface water layer (ENVO:00002042); material: "saline water (ENVO:00002010), including plankton (ENVO:xxxxxxxx)" | depth 5 m | reverse complement strand
GATCATAATCTAAACGAAGAACAGTTTAATAAATGGAAACAATTAGTCGAGATTATGGGCGAAGAAAGCGGTAATGTGGCAATGTATAATTGGGTTATGTCGCACCTCAAAAATGAAAATGGACTTACCGAGAAAGACCTTGAGGATTACCAACAAGTTAAATTAAGAGAGCTACGTAAAAAGACTTTTGAAAAAAGAAGTAGCGAAGATTTTTGCAGATGGTTGCTGGGGGAAAAAGTCGTCTCAGAGACGCTAGATATCGTAAGGAGTTTTACGCACAGTGATGGAGGAGACATTTAGAAAAATATCGGGTTTTTCTGTCATAATACTCACTTATTTGTAGGAGATATAACAAATTGGAAAAAGTAAGTTAGGAAAGTTAAAAAACTTAGAGGATTAAACTAAATTCACTGCCGCCAAAGAACGTGTCTTTCTTAATATCTACAGTTTAAAAATCCGAAACGAACCACATTTAACACTCCTCTAAATGTGCGTGTGAGAGAGGGCCTGATTGAAAACTATTTTGCTTAGAGAAGTAATATAGAAATAAAAAGTTTAGCAGCCTTCTGTGGTTTGGTCACACTAATGGGGATCTTTATTGGAGGCCAAACGCTTGCGATGGAATCTAAAATAAAGGTGGGTAGTCCACTTTCAATTTCTAAAATGCTGTCAGGAGAAATAGGAAAAAGAATAGAGGTTACGCTTACTTTCCAACAATAAGATGCAATTGGTTCGCATGGTCTTGCCATAATTTTACCCTCTAGCACAGCCAATATGAAAGACGAACTATTCTATGCCGAGAAGATGCGTAACATCGGTTTTGCAACAGTAGTTGTTAATGGAGCGGCGCCGAGATACGAAAAGAAATTTACGCGCTCCTACACGTCAGCCATGATTGTGCATGATTTGGCGAAGACTTTAGAGTTCGTGAACAAACAGTTTGTGCCGCCTAAAAAGGTGGTGCTGCTTGCAAGCTCGACAGGCTCACTTGCCATATTGGCGTCTCAGGTAGAACCTGTAATTTCTCATTTGCCTTCCTTGAAATCTGTTACCCACGCTTTCATGTTGAATGCTGCTTGTCCTACAAACGTAGCGCCAAAACTATCGCAAAACGCCAGAATATTCGTTGTAAATGGCCTTCGAGACGACAGTACTCCAGCATCTGCCTGCGAAGAGATGAAACTAAAGAACCACATGCCAAATGTACAGCTCCTGACATATGAAGGCGCACATAATTTTGAAAGTCAATTATATGAAGTTATCCGGTAGGTTGATGATTGGCATATGCTGCCAACGTGTACAGTCAACTATGACGACGATACAAAATTGTATGTGAAAAAACGAGATGGAAGCGCTTCTGCCTCTGAAAAAGACCAAGGATTTGTCGATCTGCAAAAGTGGGTCTACGAGAATTGTCTAAAACGTAGGCATATGCAGGGATATAATAAAGAGTCAGCTGCTAAATTTTGGAATGATGTGAAGCGACTAACGAAGTAGATTTAAGTTTTGGAAACCGTGTCTTAGGGAATTTTCTCAAAAATAATTTAACAAACCACTTGGCTTAATGGGTTATTTCCACAGGATCATAAACGACGCCTTGCGCACCATAACCGCCGTCAACGTTCAATATAGTTCCAGTCGTCCACTCGCATTCATCCGATGCAAAGAAAAGTGCTGCATTGGCCACTGCATCTATTGAACCATATTTTCCAACGGGAATTCTTTCTTGATACTTCTGCTTTCGGCTCGGGCCATGATTGCTTAATCCGGTCTCTATAGGGCCAGGTGCAATCGCATTAACCATTATTCCCTGTCCAGAAAGCTCTGTCGCAAGAACTTTACAAATATGCATTACCGCTGCTTTTGAGGCTCCGTAGGCGATGCCACCCATATTTCCTCTCTGCCCTGAGATGGATCCAATTTGAATAATTCTACCACCACCATTTTTCAGCATAGCATTAGCTGCTGCTTTTGATGTTAAAAAGGAGCCAGTCAGATTTATATTGAGAATTCGGTTCCAATCCTCAATAGTCGTGTCGAGAGCTAATCTATGTAGGCTAACGCCTGCACTATTGACCAAAATGTCAAGTTGGTTGAAGCACTTGATTGTCTCATCAACCTGAGCATCGCATTGAGCGGGGTCTGCAATATCGCATCGGTGGGCAATAGCTGAGCCACCTTTCGACTCAATTATGGAAACGGTTTTTTCAGCTTTAGCTAAATCTAGGTCGCTACAAACAACCTTGGCGCCCTCGGCCGCAAACCTAATTGCTGTGGCTCCACCAAGGCCGCCACCCGCGCCCGTCACCAAAGCTATTTTTGATTCTAGCCGCATTTCATTCTCCTCTTTACGTGCAGTTTTTATATGAAAGAGAAGACATGTTTTAAGCAAGGAAGAAGTTGATATGTTTTATAAAATCGAAGGTATGTTTTTTAACTTGCTATCTAAAAAACCTTTCTTCCTACAACCTTGCATTCGTTAATGTCTAAACTACAAGGCTTGGGGATATTACTGCGCATTACAAGTGATATAAAACTATATTCTGGGCATCAAATTTAGGAGATTGAGCCGATGGGCAAACAAATGCATCTTAATTTGTTCATACACAGTCGCGGTCACCACGAGGCGTCGTGGCGCCATCCCAAATCATCACCAAAAGCTTTGACCGATATCTCGTATTTGACTGAGTCAGCACAGACCGCTGAAATTGGACTGTTCGATTCAATTTTTCTTGCCGATACGCTAGTTGTAAATGATGACGTAGCTCAGGCTGCAAGAACTTGGCTGGAACCAATTTCGACGTTGGGTGCGCTCGCTATGGCAACAAAAAAAATCGGTCTCATAGCTACGGCATCGACCACCTATATGGAACCTTTCAATTTGGCACGACAATTTGCAAGTCTAGATCATGTGAGTGCAGGACGAATAGGTTGGAATATCGTAACCACCTGGTCCGCTCCCGCAGCCAGAAATTTTGGGGCTAGTGACCAAGTATCACATGCTGAAAGATATTTACGTGCTGAAGAGTATTTGAATATTACCAAGGCACTTTGGGACAGTTGGAGCGACGACGCAATCGTCGATAACCGAGCAAGTGGTCTTTATGCAAAAATAGACGGAATCCGACCGATTTTCCATTCGGGTGATTATTACAAAGTAGCTGGTCCACTGAACGTTCCACGATGTCCGCAAGGTCGGCCGGTCCTTGTACAGGCAGGCTCATCGGAAGTTGGGAGAGAATTTGCAGCGAGGCACGCAGAGGCTGTTTTTACAGCTCACTTGGAGATGGCAACAGCTATAGATTTTTACAAAGACCTGAAATCACGCGCGAAAGCCCAAAGACGTGATCCTGATAGCATTATCATTCTGCCTGGGTTTAGCCCAATTATCGCTGGTACTGAGGCAGAAGCCAAACAGATTGCTAAAGAACTTAACGAACTTACCGATGTTGAGGTTGGTCGTAAGCGCTTAACGGGTCGATTTGGCGGCTATGATTTTTCGCATTTACCACTTGACCGGCCACTTACAACAGATGACTTTCCCGATCCGTCTACGGTTCAGGCTGCTCGCAGTCGCACAGAGGTTATCGTAGGTATGGTGACGCGTGAGAAACCAACCTTGCGACAACTCCTCGCTAAGCTTGCGGGGGCGCGTGGCCATTTTATTTTTACAGGCACACCTGAGCAAGTTGCTGATGAGCTTGAGTTATGGTTCAAATCTGGTGCCGCGGATGGCTTCAATCTTATGCCGCCAATAATTCCATGGATGCTTGAAGTTTTTGTTGAGGAGGTCGTCCCCCTACTGCAACAACGTGGAGTATTTCGCGAAGAATACAAAGGAACAATGCTTCGAGATCATTATGGACTGAAAAGACCACCAGTGAAATTTAACTAAATGGGTTCCATAATCAAAAGATCGTTATTTTGATACAAACGTATTTGACACCATTGATGCAAATTTAGTTGTTTATGATATCAATCCACGATCTGACGAAACGCGAAAATATGAGTAAAAGAGAGGCTGCAGATTTGATCGTCAACATGACTGTAATTGCGCGTATTTAAGATTAACTGCCAACAGCCTCATTATCATGTTGTCGAGCAAGCAGATGCAAATTTTACTCTTGATGCGTCCGCCACCAAGCAAATGAGAAGTCAAATGAGGAGATGCTCCTGATTAGCAAGACTATATGCGAGAAAAAATTTATGCGCCGGTATTTGAAAAGAAGCTAGGATATTTGTGGTAAACGGCACTACTTCTAGGTATACGTGTTTTATAATAACACTTGTGAAAAGAGCCCATAAGGCCTTTAAACGTTTTGATGAGAATAGATTTCGACTATATAATTATAGGTGGAGGATCAGCTGGAGCAGTCCTCGCGGCGCGATTAAGTGAGGATCCGCAAACGCAAGTCTTGCTGTTAGAAGCAGGTCGTGACTTTACCTCCGCCGAAACACCGGAAAACATCCGTATTCCCAATCCACTACATGCCATCGCTGACGATAACTACCGTTGGCCAACGTTACTGGCTCGAAGAACTGCATCACAAGAACCAAAACTATTATGGCGTGGCCGAGCGATTGGCGGATCTTCGACAATCAACGGGCAAATTGCCATTAGAGGGTTGCCAGATGATTTCAATAGATGGGAAAGACTTGGTTGCGTTGGATGGGGCTGGGAACAGGTGTTGCCCTATTTCTGCAAACTTGAAAACGATATACGGTTTGGGAATGCCCCATATCATGGAAGTTTGGGGCCAATTCCGATATTTAGGGCTGAACCTCAGAACTGGGGTTCCGTTGATTTAGCGTTAATGAAGGCCGGCTTAGATCTAGAATATGGTTGGTGTGAAGACCATAATGCCCCGTGGGGCACTGGAGTATCACCATACGCCATAAACAGCCAGAATGGTAATAGGGTCTCTACTAATGACGCTTATTTAGAGCCCGCAAGAGGTCGAAGTAATTTGACTATCGAAGGCAATGCCATCGTTGATACGTTATCATTTGAAGGTAATAGGCATCATGTCAATGGCGTAAGAGTTAGCCTGAGGGGTGAGGTGAAAAATCTTCGGGCAAACAGAGAGGTGCTACTTTGCGCAGGTGCTATTCATTCTCCTACTATTTTACAACGCTCAGGATTTGGTCCTTCATCACTATTACAAGCTCTTAATATTCCTGTAATAAAGGAGTTACCAATTGGTAAAAATTTATTAGACCACCCAATTTTGAGGATTGTGCTAGATCTTAAACGCGAATGTCAGGTCTCAACTCGAATGCACCGACATACCAACTGTTGTGTTCGTTATAGCTCTAGATTAGCTGGTGCTGGTGATAATGACATGATCATGATCACCAGAAATATGAACCCAGAAGGCGAGGGCGGATTAAGTCGAGGTGGAATTGCTGTTTCCGTCTATCAAGCATTTAGCCAGGGAACGGTAGAGATAAGATCTACGGATCCCAACGAAGACCCCAATATTGAAGAAAATATGCTATCGGACGAACGGGATATGGTGCGTATGAGGGATGGCGTTCAGCGCCTTCGTGCCATCGGCCTAAGTGGTCCAGTTGCCGATATTTCTGTTGGCGTCCGATATGGAAGTTCGGGACGCTTTCTCGATCAAGAATTGGAAGGTGATGATCTGGATGCCTGGATAATGCAAGAATGTTCAGACGCTCAGCATGCAAGCGGCACCTGTCGCATGGGTGCGGTAGACGATCCAAATTCTGTTGTGGATCCTTGTTGTAAAGTGATAGGCTCGACGGGGCTTCGGGTAATCGACGCCTCTGTTATGCCCGAGGTTCCGCGCGCAAACACTCATTTGACTACGGTAATGATAGCCGAAAAAATGGCAGAGGCTATTAGGGCGGGATATTGATGGTGGCCACAGAAGCGATACCTTGTGAATACACTAGCGACATCCGAATCAGAAAGTGTGGTATCCGATGGTGAAAACTTCCAACCGACTCGCAACCGAAGCACTTAACGAAATTTGGCAGATGACAGGCTGCGATGCCACTGCATTAGACAATATCAACCTAAGCGGAGAAGATCCCGTCTTATCGTCAATATTTCGCGTGGGGACAGCTGCTTCTGCGACAATTGGAGCGGCCTCGTTGGCAGCCGCAGAGATTTGGCGCTTGCGTACAGGCAATCATCAGGACGTTTCATTGGACTGCCGAGATGCTGCCATAGCGTTTTGCAGTGAACATTATACGCGTATTGTTGATCAACCCCGCACTAAATTCTGGTCACCAATCTCTGGATATTACAAGACAAATGATAATAGATGGATCCAACTGCATTGCCAGTTCCCGCATCATCGCGCGGGCGTCCTTGCAGTTTTGAATTGTGCTGACAATCCCAAAGCTGTTCAAGAGGCTGTCGCTAAGTGGAATGGGCTAGACCTCGAAAAACGATGCAGAGAGGAATTACTTTGCGTGGCCCTGATTCGGTCACCTGAGGAATGGGCAGTCCATCCTCAAGCTGAAGCTTTATCAGAGCTCCCAGTAATAGAGATCTTCAAAATTGGAGAATCGCCTCCTATGCCTCTGCCGTCAGATGTTAGCCGTCCGCTATCAGGTATAAAAGTATTGGATCTGACCAAAGTGATAGCGGGGCCCGTTTGTGGAAGGACCCTCGCTTCGCATGGGGCTCAGGTCATGAGAATAGGTGCATCTCATTTGCCACTACTTGAATCTTTGGTAATTGATACTGGGCTTGGGAAGCGCTCCGCGTTTTTGGACCTCCGATCGGATTCTGGGGTTAAACGTCTAAAAGAGTTGGCATGTGAGGCTGATGTTTTCGTACAAGGCTATCGACCAGGAAGTATTGCTAGACGAGGATTTGGTCCAGAAGAGCTGGCAAATATAAAGCCAGGAATCGTTTATGTGACACTTTCTGCGTATTCACACAAAGGACCATGGGCTGATTGGCGCGGTTTCGACAGCCTTACGCAGAGTGCTAGTGGTATCGTTTATGAGGGTATGATGGCGGCTGGGACACAAAAACCGCACCCATTACCTTGTCAGGCGCTTGATCACGGGACTGGATATCTTGCCGCTTTGGGTGCGATGGTGGCGCTTAAAAGGCGAGTTGAGGAAGGCGGTTCGTGGATGGTGAGGGTTTCTCTTGCTCAAACAGGTCAATGGATTAATAAACTAGGACGCGTTGATGGTCTATCTGTCGTGAATCCCGAAGAAAAAGACATCGCGGACCTGTTAGAGATACACCCCTCGCCGTGGGGTGATATATCGCACGTAAAATCTCCAGAAGTCATGTCCGAAACGGTTCCATTTTGGGAGACAGGACCTGTGCATGTTGGAACTCACAACGCATCGTGGGTTTAATGTTAAAAATCTGATAGAATACCCCCACAGTCTTTTAGATACGGATGCCCAATTCAATGACCGATATAAGAAGAAATGCGCTTAGCAAACTGCTTAGTATTTTAGGGAGTGCTAAATGGACCAGAGTTTTGATAAAAATTGTCGCATCTTAGCTACAGCATTGATAAAGATAAAAAACTCTCTTAAACTCGTAAAATGGACAAAGAAATAATTCGGCTTATCTAAGTCTTGGGGAAATCTGCTAGGTTTGGTAGCTGTCTTAGGCAAACTACTAGTTTTGTATGGACTCAGCGCTAAAAAGCCGATCTCTTAGATGCAACCGCGGTCATAGGTGTTAATAAGGAATAAAATAATGAACTATATGTCACCCGATAATAAATGGATTGGTAAACCTACAATACGGCCCGATGGTATTGAAAAAGTTACGGGTTCAGCTCAATACTCAGCTGACTACACCATGCCGGGTATGGTTTGGGGAAAGGTTCTTCGGAGTCCACACGCTCACGCACTGATAAAGAGCATCGACACTTCAAAAGCGGAAAAATTGCAGGGCGTTTTAGCAGTAATGACTAGCGCCGATTTACCGAACCTTCCATTGGATGTTCCTTTGCCCACAGGCCCGAACGATATTCGCTGGATATCTCGCTGTTGCATGGCACAAGAAAAAATTCTTTATGTAGGACATCCAGTTGCAGCGGTTGCGGCAACCTCGCAGGAGATTGCAAAAGCAGCGCTCGATTTAATAGAAGTTGATTATGAGGTTCTAGACCACGTAATAGATGTTGATGAGGCAGCTGCCCCCGACGCTCCTATTTTGCATGATTGGATAAAAACAGAAGGAATTGAGGGTCCAACAAACATCTCTAATATAATGACCGTTAAGACCGGTGACGTAGAAAAAGGCTTTGCAGAAGCAGACCTAGTAGTAGAACGAGATTTTAAGTCGGCAGCGGTGCACCAAGGGTACATAGAGCCACAATCGTGCGTGGTCAGTTACAAGCCAGACTCCCAATCCACGATATGGAGTAGCAGTCAGGGTCAATTTATGGTGCGAGGTTTAACAGCTGCGATAACGGGAATGGCAACGGGTAATATAAAAGCAATTCCTGCTGAAATTGGGGGAGGATTTGGCGGTAAAACCATCATCTACCTAGAGCCACTAGCTATGATTTTGTCAAAAAAATGTGGTCGACCAGTTAAAATGCAAAATACGAGAGAAGAAGTGTTCCACAGTACTGGTCCAGCTCCCGGAATGTCAGCCCGATTAAAAGTCGGCGCAACAAAAGAAGGAAAAATAACCGCTGTCCAAGGTGTTTACAACATGCAGGCAGGTTGTTATCCGGGCTCACCTGTGGGCCGCGCTTGCCATTTCTCGTTCTCTTGTTACGACATTGAAAATGCAGACTTAAAAGGTTTAGATATTGTCTCCAATCGTCCAAATGTCGCGGCCTACCGGGCGCCAGGAGCACCCCAAGGCAACTATGTATTTGAAGCCATGTTGGACGAGATTGCTAAAAAACTTAATATAGATCCGTGGGAGCTGAGGCTACGTAACGCGTTACCTCTGAATAAGCCAACGATCTACGGTGCAAAAATCGGGGAGGCCGGAATTCAGGAGTGTATTGACTCCGTTCGTAATCACCCAAATGCTAAAGTTGAATTAGGGCCTAATCAAGGTCGCGGTATAGCGATTGGTTATTGGGGAAATGCTGGCGGTGAATCAAGTGCTCAACTGCATATAAACGAAGATGGCACCGCCCTAGTTATAACTGGCCATCCCGATGTCGGTGGCAGTCGTGCTTCCATGGTAAATATTGCCGCAGAAAAACTGGGTATCGACTACAAAAAGGTTAAAGCGCAAATTGGTGATACGAACAACGTTGGGATAAGTGCCGTGACTGGCGGCAGCCGCGTTACGTTCGCGGCTGGTATTGTCGTTAATGAAGCAACGGATCAAGTAATTGAAACTTTGAAGTCTCGGGCAGCAGGGATCTGGGGAATTGACGTTGAAGCTATCGAATGGAAGGACGGCGCAGCTCGCCCTGCTGGTTCCAATGCGGGTGATTTCGAACCGCTGAGTTTGGAAGAACTTGCGGCGAAAGCCGAATCAACCGGCGGACCAATTATGGCTGCTGTATCAAAAAACACAACTGGTCATATGGGCGTGGTTGGTGCTCATATGGTCGACGTTGAAGTTGACACGGAAACGGGTCGAGTAAAAATTCTCCGTTACACGGCAAGCCAGGACGTAGGTAAAGCAATACATCCAGCTTATGTTGAAGGACAGATCCAAGGCGGTGTTGTTCAGGGTATCGGTTGGGCGCTAAATGAAGAATTCATCTATAATAAGGATGGACGTCTCGATAACGCAGGGTTTCTAGACTATCGTATGCCCGTTGCTTCAGACCTTCCATTGATTGACGCGGTTATGGTTGAAATTCCAAACCCAGATCATCCTCATGGGGTCAAAGGTGTCGGCGAAATCCCTCTGGTCCCACCGCTAGCGGCGATAGCAAATGCAATCGCTGATGCCACCGGAGGTAAGCGACTCTATGAGTTACCAATGTCACCGCCAAAAGTTTTGAAGGCTCTGGATTAGCGACACTCGACTATGGTGAGCAGGAAAAGCGGAACAAATAAGTCTCCTTAGCATATTAATCGAAAAAACGTATACTAATTCTAGCGTACTTGGCTAAAGGTGACCATGAACACCTGCGTCTTGTAGCAAAATCAAAAAAACGTCAACTTAGGCCAACTTTGATGTCAAGCTTTCCGAAACAAGGAGTTGTCGGGTACTTGATTAATGGTAAGCAAATACTATCGTCGTTCTCTATAATAACTACGACCGGTAAAGCGAGCGATGGCAAAAAAACTGTTTGTTATTTTAGGTAATCAATTGTTCGATCCTGAATTATTGAAGGGGCTGGGTTGTACCGACGTCTTTATGGCAGAGGACTATGCGCTTTGTACTTATGAAAAACACCATAAGCTAAAACTTTATCTTTTCTTATGCTCGATGCGGGAGTATCGGGATGAATTGGAGCGGGCAGGGATA
>CEUF01068510.1_pt1 | contig 10423 bp, 18 predicted proteins | sample 531461 | NCBI WGS metagenome assembly CEUF01 (sample SAMEA2623350, study PRJEB7988) | marine metagenome | biome: marine biome (ENVO:00000447); feature: surface water layer (ENVO:00002042); material: "saline water (ENVO:00002010), including plankton (ENVO:xxxxxxxx)" | depth 5 m | reverse complement strand
ACTGACTACTACCAAAACTTTGAAATATCATTTGATGAATTTTGGGAAGATTATTGTAAGGAATGCGATCTTGATGAAGAAGAGTCCGATCTTAATGACTGGGATAATGAGGACTTAATGCAAGTTGCATGGGAGTATATACTCAAAGACCCAGAAAAGTATAGATCAGGAAATTCTGACTATGATAATGAAGAGATCATGAACTACAACTTACAGAGGATTTAAACATGAAACACTTGACTATCCCATCATTTAATGATACTGAAGCAAAATGGCGAGAGTATCATGAAGAGTACGAACAAGAGTTTACAACAGAAATCTATGAAGCACATATCGCTATTGCTCAAAAATACCCATTCATTTATAATGAGTATGGACTACCTAGAGAGGAATATTAAAATGAATGTGCCAGTTATCAAAGTGTCTACTTATTTGACAATATCCATCATTATCCTTTATAATATTAGTATAAACACAGTTCAAACATTTTTATTATGAGTCACGCAGTAAACACAGAAATCCTAGAAAATCTTTACGAAGAGATTTTAGACGATCTTTCAGCAAAAAATATCCAATGGGGTGTAATGTTACCTATGGAGCATTTAGAAGCAATCGCTGAGAAGCACGCAAAGCAAAGATTTGAAATGATGTGCCAGTAAACAAAGTGGCACACAGTTCCCCTATTTTGGGGAACTACCCATTATAATATTAGTATAAACAAAAAACATTATTATGAAAACTTTGAAACTAACAGACACCCAACTAGAATACTTACAGGATATAGTTGTATTTGCTTACGAAATGGACGTGGCAGAGCAAAAAGATTGGGACATGGATACATTCGATAACCTATTTGAGGAGGTTATGAAGTAATGTCTAGAATCGCAGGAATCTACGGATCAAACAAAAAAGGTCTATCACTTGAGATTACAGAAGGTCAGTATGCAATCTTACATGGTTTACTCATGGACGCATATAACCGAGGTTATGACCAGAGACCACACATCGATACCCAAACTTTCGATAATCTGGTCGATAACGTTGAAAACGCTAAACCAACATACTTATCAAACGGAGTAAAATGAAAAACATTATTTTCTTACTTACTATTTTTCTACTAGTTACCAACACTTTCAACTTTAGAACCAAAACCAGACTATTGACTAGTCACATTTTGGATACTACTTCAAACCTTATACACCCTTACAGGAGTTACTAATCATGAGAACTTGGATTTTTGAACATTATCAAAACGATAAACATGGGAAGTTTATACCACTTCAGACTATTGAGTCAGAAGAGTTTGGAAGACATTTTTTTATCGATCTCGCATTTGAGTTTATATCAGCACCTAGTTTGAAGTCAGGCGGATATGATGAGAACCAACTGGATTATGTTTCAAACTGGACAGATCTGGAAGGGGTCAATCTTGCATCATTATGGGGCATTTATAGAGATCTCACTTGGAAGGAAAACAACGATAACAAAGAAAAAGCACATTCTGATATGTGTGAATATATGGAAGCAGTCGAGAATGGGGAGGTCACATATCTTTGAAAAATGGACTATAATGGAACATGGAAGAGTAAAAGGTTCGGATTTTACAAAAAATATGAAGACACCTCTTACATTTACTTCTCTAAACTTGAGCAAACTTACATCATTCAATCGAAAGCAAAGCAACTTAAACAACACTATGAAAGAAATCTATTTCACTCAAAGATACATTAAACCTGAGTTTATTGGGGTCGGGGATAATGTACGATTCAAAAACAAAGATTATCAAGTCTTGATAAACTACATCAAAGGCGATAAGGATAGGCAGGGATTTATACCTACTGAAAACTTTACTATCTTGGTTAATGAAAAAGGTAAAAGAGTAACCTGTCATGATTTTAAAGAGTTGGAGATCATAACCTAATGAAGTCTTTTAAAGAAGTCGCATACCTTAAAAAGGAAACAAGTTTCAAAGATCATGGTTTTATATTCTTTTCCCATATTGAACAGAAACCTATGATATTGTCAACCACTATTGTGCCAGTAATAAAACTGTCACATAGCTCCCCCATTTGTGGGTCGGACGCCACTATAATAAGAACATAAGCAACAAAGATTATTATGACCACAGCAACAAAAACAGACATTTACGGATTTGTTAGTCAACTATGTGATTCTCTCGAAAGGAACTATAAAGAGTATCGTATCAGAATGCACGAAACAAACTTTACAAGTTTCAAGTCACAGAATAGAACAGACTTATCTGACTATGCACAGGAGCAACTTCGCAACATCGAAAACGGAACTGAAAAACTTATGAAGTTTGCTTGCTATGAAGGTCGCAAGTATTACAAGATCGTTCAAAACGATTTCAGAAATGGCGAATATCGTGATGCAAGTGTTCACGCTTTCATTAATAAAGAAACTGGCGAGGTATTCAAACCCGCAGGTTATAACAAACCAGCGAGGGGTGTTCGCTACGATCTTAGAAACGAAATACACAGAAATTTCTTATTCCAATCCAAAAATGTAGATTGGGCAGGTGGTTATCTTTACAAAAGATAATCACTATTTTTGTACATGTATCCGCAGGTCACGCAAATGAGCATTAAAACGTCCGCACCTATACCGCATTTGAGTTTTAACTCTTATGATGAACTAACCGAACTGTATCAAGCAGTCGAGCATATCCCCGAAGAACTTAAGGAGGATATACCCATATATGGAGCATTAAACACAGAGCAGAAAGCACTAACAAACATCATACTCAGATTAAAATCTATTCATGATGAATATATAAAAAAGAACTATTTTGAGCAATGAGTTGGAACTTAATACAATGGTCAGAGCAAACATCGAACATTATGGCAACTATGACATATAAGGAACTACTAGAGGAGTTAAAGCAACTTAACCCTGAGCAGTTAAAAAAGAATGTTGCAATATATGATGAACATTTAGATGCAAAATGTCTAGCACATAATAAGTTAATATTCTTTGATAACAACCGTTTTCCCTACATTAAGATATGAACACCATCAGAACACCGAACTTTAAAAAAGGAGATTATTACCAGAGTAAAAACGATATAGGTTATATCGATTTTATTTCTAACGATTATGTAACCTTATGTGTTCGAGAGATCGACAGAGACGAAAGAACAGCAAAAAATGCAGTTTCAAAAATAATACAGGTTAAGGTCTTGGTCTTTCCTAACGAATGGGAAAATATGAAAAAGTTAGACCAACCAAATCGGCATTTGACCAAATCCAATAAGAAGGCAAAACACGTTGATGAATGGGCATAAAAACATGCGGAGGTATAACCATTATATCATGAATAAGGATTTTACACTTGTATGGGTAGCAGTTAAGGAACTGGTCTATTTTGAATGGGAATATGTAAGAAGTCGAGGATATTGGAAACTAGCGGAGAATGAGGAAAATATTTAAAAAAACCTAGTTAAGTGTTTTATATCTTTTTAAGTGTGGAGTTGTTGGGGTCTTAGCACGCAACTTACCGATTGTCAAGTTTTTCAGAGAACACACACATTTTTCAGAAACCCTTGACAGATTTCAGAGACTTATGTTACAATATGACTGTAAGGAATCAAAAGGGGTTTTTCTATGGGTCTTATATAAGGGGGTCTATATAAGGGGTTCTCTCAGAGGGGTATTTTAGAGACCACACCACACAGAGAGACAGACAGACAGCTATGTGACAGTTGGGAAAGTGTCCACCCAGTACACACAGAGACCAGTTCACACAGTATAATAAGAGTATAACAAACAAAGGACATTTCAAAATGAACTTAACACCAGTATTCTCAAACGGAACAGAAGTAGAAACATCAGAAGCAAGGATCTTTTTCTCTTACCGTACACCTGTTGCTGCTTATATCTTTGGAAGAGGATTTGTAAGAACAGATGAGTTTTTCAGTGTTACCACTTCACGCCACATTAACAAATGGTTAAAAGATGGACACAGAGATTTACCAGAGTGTGAAACAATCCCACAGGCAGAAATCGAAGCACTTGCCTAGGTGTTGACAAACAAAACAAACTACGCTATAATGAGAGGGCAAACAACCCTCTCTTTTTTTATGAGTTAGTCACAGATCAGTCACAGAAATCGCAGTCGCCCAGATCGCAGTTGTGGCGCGGGTTCTCGCGGGTCGGTGCGCCCCTAAAATAAAAAAAGCAAACTACCCTAACCTACAAAGGTTCCCAAACCCTAGATAGATATTATTCACATTATGATTTCCCTAGAAATAAAAAAATTTTCCCAGAAAAAAATGAAACCTCTACCTCTTGACCAGGATTTAAGAACATGGGCACTTCAAACCCTTATTTGGAAGGAAGGGTTCTTAGATAGTAGGATGTATACAGTTGCTGACTTGTATATTGGTTTGAATAACTCTAAAAATACAGAAGTACTATATACACTATGGAACGGTTGGAAACAATACAATCCTGACACCAGATACAAACTATGATCTAACATATGTCAACTAGATTCACCACAAAACTCGACGAAGATGACTATGGTGATCTTGTACTTACTATCCCTTACGAAATAGTTGAAGATCTTGGATGGTATAGAGATACTGAACTAGAATATGATATTGATGAAAATGGTCAAATGATTTTACGAAAATGTGATTCTAATGAGTGAAGAAGACGTTGCTAATGCATTGAACACTGTAAATGAATGTTTACAAGTGATTGGAAAACGATTAGATGGTATTGAACAGTACGTTCAAGAGATGCCTTTACATGATAAAATACTTTATAAACCAAAAAACCATCCAGATTACTTAAATATAAAGGAAAACTACGATTTAATCTACGAAAGATTAGAAAAACTCGAAAATGGGGTGTAAAAGAAAAGATCAACTAGGTAATATCATTACCGATCCTTGTTCGGATGATGATGCATGTCTAAACTACGAACCTCTTCCTGCTGATAGGACGATTAGTTTGACATACAGAGAGTATCCTACTGACATTATACGTCAAGTAGATGCAAATGTTCCGAATCGTACGGGTCAAGCAGTAATGTACGATAGTATCACTGTCTGTTTACAGGAAGGTGATGCTTCTTTTGGGCAATCTGGGTTTGTAACTCCTGCAAGTGGGGCAAACTGTGGTAAAGTTACTCGTGCAGCTGACTGTAGTAGTCAATGTGACGATGGTGCAGTAGTAATATATGACTATTTTCCCAGTCAACTATCATTTGATATACAGTCAAGTGATACTTGGTTTGCTTATTTGTATGATACAGCAAACAATGCAGGTATTGTTGGGACTCCTGCGTTTCATTTAGAGGAAGAGGAGCAGACAACCACAGGTGGAGGGGAGGACGATAGCACGATTAGCACTATTATCTGCCATCCTTGTACCAATTTTACCTGTACCCCCGCTTCCACAAGTTGTTCTTATGTTGTTGAAAGTGATATTGACTACACTGGCGACCCCGATTGCCCTCATCCAACCTTATTTGGTATTGGTACTAATAGTAACAAAGTGGTATTTGAGTATGATTCTCTCTCCACAACCCTCCCTAACGGTGTTCTAGACCTTTCTGTGTCCTTTGATGGGGTAACATATAGTGATGCATGGAATGAAGGAGAGGGAGTAGGCATCATTTATGACTCTACACAGAATACTTGGCAGGTAGGAGACGAAGCAGCAGGTACTTTTAACATCTATGAGTTGAACTCTGGGTCAAAACAGGGTCTAAAGTTGAATGTAAAGGTCGAACCAATCATCGACGAGTCGGGATCCACAGTTGTATTCACTGGAACGAGGTGGCAAATACAAGAAATCATCAGTCCTGGGGTAAATTATGCTGTTAATGACGTTTTTCAGATTACCCACGACCATACGCACCCCGACAACACGACAACCACATTCACTTTGAGCGTCAAAATCACTGCGGTGGGTGCCATTCAAGGTCAATCAGGCACAATTTCCGATATTTTACGAAGAGGAGACACTATAAATGGTCATCAAGTGACTCAAGTAGTCCACGGACCGTCTATTGATAGTGATTATGACACCTCACAGGGTCTTTTCCCTTACCATTTTGCTTATTTGGATGGAAATGGAAGCAATTTTACGAAAGATACGTCATATACAAGTAGTAGAGCACACCAAATCACTGTAAGAGCAGGTAAAGGTATAGCTGATAGAGGATTTTTTGGTGGATTGTACGAGTTTAGTGAAAAATCAGTCCAATATACCATAGGAACCCTTGATCGTAATGCTCCTGACATCTATAATGTGCTAAAACAACCTTCCGTCACTGCAACTGTGACTAACGGAAGAGTAACTAATGTAACTATTGATACAAATGGCGGAGGATCTGGGTGGGATAAGTTAGGAAGAATACCAGAACTGACTATTCAGTCACCTTATATCGCTTCTGGTGTACCTGCAGAGATAGAAGGTACGTTTTCTAACGGAGTTTTGACTGCTGTAACGATCATAAACCAAGGAAGCGGATACTCTAGCACAAATCCGCCACGGATTGCCATCACAAACGTCCATAAACGAGTATCTTCCGTGCAACCGTTAGGTTCATATAACGAAAATGCTGCAAAAGACGCTACTGACATCCTAGATGCGTTCCCCGACATAGGAGATGCGTTCCCTGCATACAGTGCGGAGGCACAACAGCGCGATAGAGAGGCACTTATATCATCTAGGCAAAACCCTCCCCCACAGAGAAGTTTTACTACAAGTGGAGATACTATAGAAATGAAGATGGATCCCAATAGTAGAAGAGTGGAACAAAGACCGCAGATAGGATTTGAGACATCAGACCTAGAAGTATCTGAATATGAAAGACGTCCTAAGGCAGATTACTCAAAACTCAATGAAGTTGACTTTGGACCCACAGGTGATGCACAGGTATTCAAAAGAGATATACTAGATTCAAATAAACGCGAAATCGCTAAACATGACTCATCATTTGCACAAATGACTCAAAATGAACCAAACTACGAGACTTATGACAATGTTTACATAGAAACTGTACAAGGACCATTCTCAGAACTGCCATATGCGTCTACCTATACTAAATACTTTATGAGGCAGTACCGTCCTGACCCTAGAATCAACACTAATATCACCGTAACACTAGGTGTTAACGTAGTTCAAGAAGGAACGAGTCATTTTAGTTGTTCACAACCTTCTGGATCATCCAGAGGAGATTCAACTAACCCAAATGGTTCTACAACAAGTTCCACGTTTTCATTCATGGGTGGTGTTCAAGGTCCTGGATGTCAAAACTGGTCCGCAACAGGTAATATGATCATGGATAATGATCTAACTTCCTCAACAAGGACCTTAAGTAAAGCAACTGCTGCGTATGGTAATCCTTATGTCGTAACTTAATGGCTCAACTAGCATGTGCACTCTTTACAGGAACGTGTAGCGGACACGGTAAAGGAAACGGTGTGACTTGGCAACCTGGTCCAGGTGGCGGATTTGTTAGTCCGTGCCCTCATGCGCCATTACAAGAGACGATTGTACATAAGAGAGTTCCTTTTGTTGATAACTTTGCAACATGGTTACCACACCCACAAGTTCCTAGACGTCCTCAGAGTGGAGGTAACGATCCTTTCAATAGAAATGTAATAGTCAATAATTTAGTACCTATCATAGATCAAGATGATCTAATCACTCATCCTACCAAAACTATCTTCACTACAATATCAATAGGATTCAAATGCTTGACTGTTAGATCTACTCCTGCGTGGCATTGTACCACTGGTGTAAATGGAAATGGTCGTGAACCTTCATTTGGGCACAATAGGAGATTATTTGCAACAACTAAGACGGTTTTTATCAATAATAGAGCTGCAGGACGATTTGCAGACCCTTTTGGTAATAATACGGTGCCATTTGACTGTCTTAGTGTAGTTTCTGGATCAAGTCCTAACGTTTTTATCGGAAGTTGAATAAATAAAAACAGGATCGGAGTAATCATGGTTGTAAAAGTGGACAAAAGTGAAGAATTTGTCAAATCAGGCAAAGTCTTGATAAGTGAGTATCCTGCCAAAAAGGAAAAAGACGTAAAACCACTTAGCAAATGGCGTTAAAGGATATTGACGGAAAAAGTTTTAAACGTTCTCGTGCTTTCAAGGACGTTAACATTGGTTTGCCAAGAAATCCGTTCACAAAAGATATCTACGGTGTTGAAAATGATAATGCTATCAAGCAATCTATCAAAAACATCGTTTTAACCGTCCCAGGTGAAAAACCATTCCAACCAGATGTAGGTTCAAGAGTAAATGAACTCTTATTTGAACCACTAGACCCATTTGTTGTCGATGCCCTTAGGGACGAGATAATAAATACCATCAAACAGCATGAACCTAGGGTTGATCTGCAAAAAGTTCAAGTCCAACCGATTTATACCCAGAATAGAGTCAATATCTCTGTTCAGTACAAAATTGTTGGATTACCTATAGTTGAAGATATCACATTTGTCTTACAGAGACCTGAGTAATGCAACCAAATAACCTAACAGCACTAGACTTTGAAGATGTCAAAGCAAGTATCAAATCATATCTAAGAACTCGAAGCGAGTTTACGGATTATGACTTTGAGGGATCAGCATTGTCTTATATGATAGACATGCTTGCCTACAATACCTATTATTCGGCATTCAATGCTAACATGTCATTGAATGAGGCATTCTTACCGTCTTCTACTGTTAGAGATAACGTTGTTAACATTGCAAAGTTAATGAACTACACTCCAAGGAGTGTTATATCAGCTAGAGCATCATTAAAACTCGAAGTACAGACAAATCAGAGCAATGGGGTATATCCTAGCACGGTTACTTTGAAAAAAGGTGCAAGTGCGACTGGTGGTAACTATGTTTGGAACGTTTTAAGAGATACAACTGCTGAAGTTAGTCCTACAACAGGTATTGCAACCTTTGAAGACCTTTGTGTGTATGAAGGGTCACTTGTAACCTTCCAGTATGTTGTTAATACATTTGCGAGACAAGAATATACAATACCTTCTGCAGAAGCAGACATCAATACACTTAATGTTAGTGTAAAAGCTAACGAAACAGCAACAGCATCAGATATCTACAATAGAGTTGACACTGTTACCACTCTAACATCAACTACAAGGGCATACTTCCTTTCAGAAGGCGAAGACATGCGTTTCCAAGTTAAATTTGGTGATGACAGTGTAGGAAGAGCATTAAAAGATGGAGAAGTCGTAGTTTTAGAATATTTGGTCACTTCTGGTAAAAAAGCAAATGAAGTTAAGACATTTAACTTCATTGGAGGTCTCACTGACTCTGTAGGACAAGTATATGCTGCTCAAGCGACTACTCTATCAGTAAATCATCGTGCACAACTTGGTAGTGACGCAGAAACCATAGAATCAATCAAATATAACGCACCAAGATACTACGCTTCTCAATATAGAGCAGTTACAGCACAAGACTATGCTTTGATTACTCAAAGGATCTATAATAACGCAGATTCTGTTGTTGCTTATGGTGGAGACAGTTTAAATCCTCCAATTTACGGAAAAGTGTTTATTGCGATCAAAACTAAGACTGGATCCCTTCTAAATGACGCTACAAAGAAAGAAATAGCATCAAACCTTAGGAAATATGCTATGGCGTCTATTGACCCTGTTGTAGTCGATCCTGACAACGTATACATCTACACAAAAGCATTTGTGCTATACGATACTGGTGCAGGTTCTTCATCTTCTCAAATAAAAACGAATGTACAGAATGCAATCGCTGAATGGGCAAGTCAAACACAGATAAACAACTTCAACTCAACATTTAGAGGTCAAGCATACGAAAAAGCAATAACGTTAGCTGATAATGCGATTTCAGACGTTTCTGTTCAAACAACTATTCTAAAATACATTATTCCTAATAGTAATCAAACTAATACCTATTGTATTAGCACTGGGGGTGAGTTATACAACTCTGCACCTAGTCAGGACGGTAATGAGGCATCTGGTTGTACAAAAGAACCTGTAGTTCTATCTGGTACCTTTAGAACAGCAGATAGACCTGGAGTTGACCAACAATTTGAAGATGATGGATATGGAAACATAAGAACGTTCTATAACACAGGAAATAAGAAAGTATACACCAATAATAATGCAGGTACAATAAACTACGCAACTGGTCAAGTATGTTTCGGACCAATCAATGTTATCAGCACAGGAGACAATGTTCCTTCAGCAGGTTCAATAAATGTCGTTGATAGTGTGACTGGTGCAGGAAGTGTGATTGATGAAGCACTTCTTCCAGGAAATCTGCAGATTCCTGTTGTTCTGATTCCTGCTAACAGCAGCACTATACCTGCTTCAACACCTGGAACGATAATCAACATTATCAGTCCCGAAGTAACAGTATCACCTATTGGTAC
>CEUF01002548.1_pt1 | contig 10447 bp, 19 predicted proteins | sample 531461 | NCBI WGS metagenome assembly CEUF01 (sample SAMEA2623350, study PRJEB7988) | marine metagenome | biome: marine biome (ENVO:00000447); feature: surface water layer (ENVO:00002042); material: "saline water (ENVO:00002010), including plankton (ENVO:xxxxxxxx)" | depth 5 m | reverse complement strand
GAAATAAATTACGCAATATTTTTTGTTCACAAAAATAAAAAAGTAATAAATTTATAAAGCATTAATCCATGTGGCTAAAATAATTTAAGTAAAAGTAACAGTACTATACACCATGCCCAAAATTATTTAATATCATATGAATTAATAAAAATAATATTATCAAATTTAAATGATTTTTTTTACGTATTCTTTTGTGTCTACACCTAAGCGCTATTGTATTTTATTTTGTTCTATATTTTCATATAATTCTAATTGATTTAAAATTTTTTTTTTTGAATTATAAAAACTGCAAATCCCTAAAAGTTTATCTTTTTTTGAGAGTAATTGCATAGATTTTTTATTAATTTTAAAATAACCATTTCCTAAAACAATAAATCTATCATTCATTTTATAATTATATCCAGAGTATTTATGCAAATAAATTTTTTCTCTTTTCTGATTAAAAGAATAATGCTCTGCCTTATCTTTAAAAATGTAGACAACATATTTACTATAGTTAGAGATATCTGAATATATACATATAACTCCTTTTCCATAAATATTTTCCGATAACAAATTAAATGTAAATAAATATATTAGGATTAAAATTTTAATCATTTTATTAATTTTTTTAAAATTGATAGTTAAATAAGTAATTATAATTGTTATAATATTATTATGAAAGTAGTTTTATTATTACTTATACTCTTTAACTTTTCATTGCTTTTAGCCGATGATTATATTTTAGAATTTCAGGCTAATGTCAAAATTATAAAAGAATATAATATATCAAATAATGAAAAATTCAGAAGCTATGAATTGAAAGGAACCTTCACTGATGAATATGGTAATTACGGAAAATTTGAAGGAATAGTAATATCTGATGTTAAAGATGGTAAACTTATTAAATTAGAGGGTACAGCAAAAATTATTTATTCTAATGGTGAAATCATATATTTAAAAGCCTATAGAAGAAAATCTGATTTTGATGCTGGAGTTGCAAATGCAAAAATTATAGGGTCGTCAGAAAACTATAAATCTTTAATAGGAACTAAATGCATTCAAAGTGTAAGGTATTTTGAAGATACTATATTTGGTTTACAGAAATGTAGGCTTTCTGAAGAATTAGCTCAACTTTTAAAAAAATCATAAAAACTTAGTTATCTAAATTTTCGTTATATTTTTTTAAGTCATTCGGCCAAAATCTTGTCCAATTTTCTGTAAACGTATTTCCATTACCTTCATGAGTAATAGAAAAAGAATTTAAATTTTCTGAAATTTTAATAGAGGACGGACTCCATGTTGAATTTCTGTCATAATAATAAATTGCATTCTCTCCTTCATAATTATTTTCATCAATTTTTTTTTGTTTACCTGTGACTTTATCTATAACAAAACAAGAGTATACATGAATTTGATTAAATAAATTTTCCTTAGTTTTATAAAACATAGTAATACAACCCGTTGATCCTTGATTAGCATAGGTTTTTTTCCATAAACCTTCAATAGAGTCAAGTTTTCTGTCAGAAAAAGTTTTCTTGACTATATCTTCAAACTCAAAAGAAAACAGTGAATTTAAATAGAAGAAACTCATAGCAATTATTATTGTTTTTATAAATGACTTCATAATAATTAAGTTAGTAAATTTAGCATACAAATCAACTATAAATATTAATTGCTTGCTAATTAATATATTTATATTATTTCGAGTCTAACTTTTTTTCAGTTTGCACACATGACCAATAAATATAACTTTGGTGATGATATTCTCTATTTTTCATTCTTAGTATTCTATTTTTTTCACCGTCTAGGAACTCCTGTGCATTTACAGTTTCTTTTAAAAAATCAAGTTGGCTATTACATTCTTTGGCATTGTTATAATATACAGGAATAGTAATATCAGGAATTTTTTCTGGATTTGATAACGATATTATAGTTACCACTAATGCAATTTTCATCATAAAACCTTTTTTATCAATTAATTAAAAAGTTTAATATAAAAATACACTGTAAATCTAGTAATTAATAATTATACTATAAAAAATGTTTTCATTATTACAGGTTATTTTGTCACTTGATGTATCACAGGTTCCTACTGTGAATGTTATTACCCACTTTAATAGTTTAGAAGTTTGTGAAATAAAACTAGAGCAAACCTTAAAAAGAAATATTGATGGTGGAAATAATGCTAAGCTCCTTTTAGACAGCGACAATAATAAGTATATAAAAATTGAATTTAATAATGATGACTCAGTTAGTTATTGGTTTTGCAAAGAAACAATTTTTTATAAATAAACTTTATGGACCTTTAATAAAAACTAAAAGTTGTAGAATTTTAGTATAAATATATACTGTTTATATGAGATCTAGTAGAAGAAATATATTGCTTAGTGCCCTTGCAATTGCATCAACTACTACTGCTCTTAGTTCATGTAAAGGCGGCACTCCTAGTAATCCTTCAAAGGCTCCAGCCAATATTAAAAAGAAAATAAAATGGAAAATGGCTACAGCTTTTCCTAAAAACTTTCCAGGATCAGATCTTAATGCGCAAAAAGTTAAAAATAAAATAGAAGTTGCTTCAGATGGTCAACTTACAATTGAACATTTTGGAGCTGGAGAAATTGTACCGGCATTTGAAATATTTGATGCAATCAGAAATGGAACAATAGATTGTGGAATTTCTGCTCCTTATTATTGGATTTCAAAGCATAAAGCTATCCCTTTCTTCTGCACTGTTCCTGGTGGAATGACTGGAATAGAAAAATTCACTTGGATAACTTATGGAGGTGGCCAAGAATTGTGGGATAAGCTTTACTCTGAATTTGGTGTAAAATCAATTTTATCAGGAAATACAGGAGTTCAAATGGGCGGATGGTTTAGAAATGAAATCAAATCCGCAATTGACTTTAAAGGTATTAAAATGAGAATACCAGGTATAGGGGCAGAGATTGTGAATAGACTAGGAGGTACGGCAGTAAATATGCCGGCAGGTGAGATAATGCCAGCGCTTCAACAGGGAGTAATAGATGCTGCTGAATGGGTGGGCCCTTGGGTAGATAAAATTTCTGGATTTCACAAAATCACTAAATATTACTATGGTCCTGGAGTTCATGAGCCTGGTACAGCAAATGAATTAATAATGGATATTACCAAATGGAATGAACTTCCAAAGTCGCTGAAAGAAATAATAATTAATTCTTGTCATTCTGTATACATAGAAAGTTTAAGCGAATACTTATACCAAAACTCATTATCTTTATATGAATTGGAAAAAAAGTATAAAGTTAAAATAAACCACTTCCCTGCTGATCTTAGCAAACAAATGTTTAAAATATCAAGAGAAGTAGTTGAAAGTTTTTCTGACCTAGGAAAAATTCATAAAGAAATTTATAATAGCTGGAAAGCAGCTATACAACAGTTTAATAAATATCAAGATTTTGCAGATTACGGCTATATAAAAGGAAGGCTACTCTCATTATAAATATAAAAATAAACAGAAGAACCTTTATCTATTTAATAGGATTTTTTTATTCTAGTATTTTAAAGTCAGAAAGTGTATGTAATAAAACCCCTAGACAACCCAAGGGTCCATTTTTTAAAGAAAATAAAACTACTTCTATTAATGATTTGAGTAATAATGGAAAGGCTACTGGAGAGCTAATAAAAATTGAAGGGAAAATACTAGATGAAAGTTGCAAACCTTACCCTTTTTGTGAAATTGATATTTGGCAAGCTAATAGTTATGGAAAATATAATCATAAAAATGATTTTTCTGAAAATAAAATTGATGAATTTTTTTATGGTTATAAAAAAATAACCTCAGATAAAAATGGAAATTATTTTTTTACAACAATACTTCCTGGAAGTTATAAGATTTCTAAGGATATTGTAAGACCCCCGCATATACATCTTCTTATAAAAACAAAAAATAAAAAAAGTTTAACTACTCAAATATATTTTAAAAACCACCCACATAATAAAAATGACTTTATATTTAACAGCGTTAAATCTAAATCTCTTTTAGAGGTATCTCTAAAAAAATCAAATAATATATTTAAAGGATTATTTAATATAATTATATAAAGTTTTTATTAATTATCTTTAATTTCAACTTCAATAAAAGTAATTGTTTTGGGGCCTATGTTTATAACATTGTGTTCTACACCTTTTTTTCTAAAATATGGCTCTCCAGCTTTCAAAGTTGTATATGTTTCTTTTTTATTTTTATTTATTAACTTCAATTTGCCATCTGAAATTGGAATAATTACATAATCCAAAGCATGAACATGAAACCCTGTACTACCTTTAGGTAATAGAGTAAATTTACTTACTTTAACTTTTTTATTATCAATTTCTTCTAACATTTTATTTCACAGCATTAACTAAAAAAAATTTAGCTTTATAAGAACCAGATTTTTCATATATTTTTTCTTTTAAATATTTCGTTAGTGTTTTTTTCAGTTTTTGTATAGTTACTGAATTAATATTGTTTTCTCTTATCATTTTAGCTGCAATCCCAACCTTCATAAAAATATCAACATCAGTTTTTAAATTTTCTGCAATCATATCAGTTTTGACAGTATAAATTCTTATTTTAGTAAAATTACATTTTAATAATACATTATATATATATTTTTTACTATTAAATGCAAAAGGTCCTGGACATTTATTAAATCTTTTTTTTTTTATACCTGTTACTGAAGTAAATACTTTAACTGGAATTGAAAAAAACTCGTTGTATTTATAATCTGTCCAACAAACAAAAAATAGTTCACCTTTATTCTTTAATGAATAATTTATATTTGCAAAGGCTACATAAGGGTTTTCAAAAAACATTAATCCAAATCTTGAAAAAACTAAATCAAAAGATTGTTCCTTAAAGCTATAACTTTGTACATCTGATTGAAGTGTTGAAATATTTTTAATATGATAATATTTTTTATTTAATAGAGCTAACATAGGGGAAGATAAGTCCGCACCTAAAACTCTACCTGATGTCCCTATCTTGTCGGAAACGATCTTTGTAGTAAATCCTGAGCCACAGCCAACATCTAAGACATTTTTTATATTAGAAAATTTTATTTTAGAAAATAATATTTTAGTTATATTATAAAATTTTTTATTTATTTCTTTATCATATTTTAGCCAATAATAAGCTGATTTATTCCAGTATTTGTATTGCTCTTCAGAACATATTTTACTTTTTATCATAAAATTACAATAAATTATTAACCTATTATATATAAAATTTCATATAATTTAAATTTTTTAAAAAATTTTTTATTCTAATAAATTGACCAATTGGTTTTAATGTCATATTATTTATACAAAGGAGAATTTATGAAAATATTTATTACACTTATGATATGTTTTTTTACATTAATTAATCAACTTTACGCAGAAAAAGGTTCTTATGATGTAGTTTACGTAGGAACGCACAATTTAAATACTGTAAATACGCCTAATGGTACAGTAACAGGAGGTCAATTGGATGGTATATTTACTGTAACTAACAGTTCAGGAAAGCTATATTCTAATGGAGACAATGGAAAATCAACTTGTATTATTCTGAGTAAAAAAAATAATGAAAAAAGTAATTCTGATCTAGAAGCATTTTGTGAAACAACAGATTTAAAAACTGGTGACAAGACTTTTAGCTATAATGTTAGAAAAGAAGGAACTGTTGAGTCAGGTAGCAAAGGTAAAGGAAAGCAAACTATCATAGGAGGAACTGGAAGGTTTAAAGGCATAACAGGAGTTTGTAATTATACTGTAAAATATTTACCAGAAAGCAAATTAACTACTGTAGGGACTTGCGATTATAAGATTTAAGATAATATTTAAAATAAGGTTGGAGTAAATTATGAAAAAATTTTTAGTCATTTTACTATTTATATATGGAGCTAATCTATCATATGCAAAACAATGTATTTCTAAGAGAAGCACAGAGACAGGTGAGTCAAAATATACAGAACAACATTCAATAGAAACAAATATATCTGGTCATAAATTAAGAATTTTTACTTTAGTAGTTAACCCAAAGTCCAGCAAAAAAAATTGCGATGGTCTTAAAGTAATAGAATCAGTTTTCTGGGGAATGAGTAATTACGTTAATAAAAATGGTAATGTTAACGGTAACTGGCTAACTACTTATGATGATGGCAGTACAATGTATGGGACTTTTACTGGAAATTCCCAAACGCCTCAGGATACCAATCAGGATAGTATTAGCGTAGGCAGTTCTATTATAAATGGTGGTACTGGGATTTATTCTAACGTTACTGGATATGGAACACAAAAAACTGTATTTAACCCAGAAAAGAACTATTCCTCTGGGGAAATAACTTTATATTTTACTAAATAATAAAATATTAAGGTACCTGATTTTTGATAGTCACTAAAGCCAAGTTATTCACATAAATTTATTTAATAGGCTTAATATTTTTTTCTTGGTTATTTTGCGGGTTATTTACATTAATACTAACTTGATGAAAATAAAGATCAGAGTTGTATTCTTTTTTTAAATCTAAAGTGTTATCTAACCAACCACGCATATTATTTTCATCTAATATTAAAGGCTGTCTATGGTGTATATGAGATATATTTGTTTGACTTTTTTTTGTTACAATACAACATCCTGAAGTATCATTATAGATCCCAGCAATAAATAAGAAACTAGTTTTTTTAAAAAAATAAAAAGGTTTTTTATAATTAATATCTTCTTTCCATTCGTAATAACCATCAGCAATAACTATACATCTTAAAGTATTTTTAAAGGAATTTTTTACAAGCAAGGTTTCACTCCTTGCATTTATTATATTAAAATTTTTGTTACTCCATACTGGGGAAAACTTCCATATCATTTTTCTAGGCACATAATTGCAGTCTAAAATAAGTATATTGTTTCCTGGTGATACATTATAATTTAGCTCTATATCAATATTATATATATCTTTAATTTTTTTTTTATTATAAATAGCATATCTACCACACATAAATAACTATTAGATTTTTCTATATATCATAATAAGAACTAATAAAATAAGTAAAAGAAGAATTTCAGTAAATGCTACAAATATAAAATAAAAAATTATTACAGCTAAAATACAAAAAATAATAACTTCTAAGATGTTTATAAAAGACTCAGAAAAGTTTTCGCTTAAATAATTAAAAAAATTTCTTTTTATTTTATCAAAAATTTTATACACCTTTTTACTTAACATTTTATACCTTGCAAAAATTAAGAATAGCATTCAGAGTCTCAACAGGTCTTTCCTCAGGCAAAAAATGGCCACAATTAAGACTATATCCTTTTACATTATTTGCCCATTTTTTCCATATTTTAATAGGATCATAAAGCTTGTCTAAGGTTCCCTTTTTACCCCATAATACTAATACTGGGCAATTTATTTTTCTATTTCTGTCCTTATTATGATGCAATATATCGACAGTAGCTGCAGCTCTATAATCTTCGCAGGTAGCATGAATAGTTGCTTTTTTAGAAAAACATCTCAGATATTCTTTCATAGCTTTAGTTTCTATAAAATTATTTGTATTTCCCCACATTTTAAGTTTAGATTTTAAAAAAAACTTCGGATTTGCTTCTATTAGTTTTTCTGGTAATGGGTAATTTTGTATTAAAAAAAACCAATGATAATATTTTCTTGCTAATTCTTGATTTGCTAATTCAAAAACATTATTTGTTGGGATAATATCTAAAAATACTACTTTCATAATATTTGAATAGTTCAATGACATTCTATGTGCTACTCTAGCACCTCTATCATGACCAATTAAATAATACTTATTAAAACCTAGTTTTTTCATTAATTTGTGTTGATCTGAAGCCATAGTAGCTTTTGAATAAGTAAAATGTTTTTTATCAGAGACCGGTTTATCACTGTCACCATAACCTCTTAAATCAGAACATATTACAGTGAAGTTTTTTGATAGAATATCGGCTATTTTTCGCCACATAATGTGAGTTTGAGGATATCCGTGTAATAAGAGCATCGCAGGCCCCTTCCCTCCTATTCTGTAATTAATTTTAATCCCATTTACAACCGATTTTTCTAATTTAAAATTTTTAAACATAATAAATTAAAATATAGAATATATTTTTTTTTTATTTTATCAGAAAAATAGATAAAAATTGAAATTAAATATTAAAAACTTAAAATGTTCCTATCAAGCTTAGAAAAGAACTCTGAATTATTAATCATAATTGATTAAATACTTCTATTTTTTCAAGACTATTTTTAATTCTACCAATTTTTTGTTTTTTAATTTTTCTCAAATACCTTCTAACTCTTTTGCTAAACAAGGCTACTGCTATATCTAATGCTCTGTTAGCGTTTTTAGCTCTTCCTATTGTTTCAAAATGTATTTTATTTACTAAATTTACTTTTAGTTTAACCTTATAGCTATAATTATCTTTTTCTAAGGTAGTTTTGTAACTTATTACTCTTGTTGAGTATTTTGAAAAGACTTCATAAATTTTATTTTTACTATATTTTCTAAATGCAACACCTAAATCTAAGTTTTTTCCTACTGTTTGCTCTGTTAATATTATCATTATATATATTCCTTATTTAAAAATTACCTACTAACTACTAATATATTCTTTTAAATATTTTGTTTCTTCCTTATAGTTAAATATAATTCTATTTACTACATCACCTATGGATACTATACCCAGCAGTTTATCATTATCTATAATAGGCAAATGTCTAATTTTATTTTCTGTCATTTTCTTCATCAAATCATTGGAGGTAGCAGATAGATCACATGAAATTATATTAGATGTCATTATATTTTTTACTATTAATACTTCTTTATTAATTATTTCTTTAAAATATTTGACTAAATCTCTTTCAGAAACTATTCCTACTGGTTTACTTGAAGAATTGTCTGTTACTATTAGACAACCAATATTATGTTTTTTAAGTAATAGTGCAAGGTTAGAGATTTGCTCATTTTGGTCTATAGTTAAGCACGATCTCTTTGATAGAGTATTAACTAAACTTACCATTCTTTTTAATTATAGCATATGAAACAAAAGAAAAAAAGTTTTAAAAACTTTTTATTCAGTTAATATTACATTTTTGCTCCATTAGAAAGCTTGTTTTGTCAAACCATGATACAGCATATTTACATTCTTTGTTTAAGAGCTTTTTATACTTTTTAGTAGTTTTAATGTATTTTTGAGCACCTATTCCAGTAGACAACTCAGATGATTTTCTATAAATTTTGGTCCAAAATTTTTCTCCTTCATAATCAAGAAATTCACACAAGAAACTTAATTCTATATTTTCTAAAAATGAATTAATACTACCTAAGCAAAAACCTTTTCCAAAATTAGCATCGGAGTCTGTCCACTTAAATTCTGTTTCAGCAAGAACTAATTTTTCATTTTCAATAGTTAGCTCTCTAATTGTATTTTCACCTAATACCTTTAAATTATATTCTTCAGCACACACATTAAAAGAAATAAAAAATAAATAAGCAAATAAGATATTTTTATATAATTTATTTATATTAGATAAAATCATATTCGCCTTAAATCTTACACATCTGCCTAAAGAAAAAAATATCTTCACGAAAATACCTGATAGCATACTTACATTCTTTATCTATCATCTTTTTATACTTTCCTGTACCACCTAAGTAAATTACAGATCCAATGCCAGCATCATTTTCATCAGTTTTTCTAAAAACTTTAAGGTAAAATTTTTCTTTTTTTTGATTTATTCCTTCACATTTTAAATTAAATTCAACCTCACTATTAGTCTTTTCTAATGTACCAAGGCAAGTTTGTATTCCATAATCACCTTGATTATCAGTGAATGTTGACTCATTTTTTAAAATTGTACGAGTTGTATTTTCTGAAATATTTATTGTTTCACTGAATGTACGTTTTCCATTTGATGTAACTATAAGCTCTTCTGATATTAAAATAGGTACATAAAAGTAAATAAATAGGTATATTACTCTCATATCATTATTATAACATTTTTATATAAATTTAAAATTAATTTAATAACTTATAGTATTGATTATTAAGTATTAGGAAGGAATAAAATGACAAACTTTTTAAAAGTAAAGCAATTCATGGAAACTTTTGGCCAAGAAGTTTTAAATAAACCAAAATTTCCTAATAATAAAACAATAAAATTAAGAATAGATTTAATTAAAGAAGAGCTTAACGAACTAGAAGAGGCAATTAATAATAATAATTTAGTAGAAGTAGCTGATGCTTTAACAGATATATTATATGTTACATATGGAGCAGGTCATGCTTTTGGAATTGACCTAGATGCATGTTTTGAGGAAGTTCAAAATTCAAATATGAGCAAACTAGATAAAAATGGCAATCCTATATATAACGAAGATGGGAAAGTATTAAAAGGCCCAAATTATTATGAGCCAGATCTAAAGAAATTCATAGAATAAATATTTATTTTTTTTT
>CEUF01003420.1_pt1 | contig 10498 bp, 10 predicted proteins | sample 531461 | NCBI WGS metagenome assembly CEUF01 (sample SAMEA2623350, study PRJEB7988) | marine metagenome | biome: marine biome (ENVO:00000447); feature: surface water layer (ENVO:00002042); material: "saline water (ENVO:00002010), including plankton (ENVO:xxxxxxxx)" | depth 5 m | reverse complement strand
TTATGGCCATGCCAAACAAAAATTAATGGATTTGAAATTCATAATGGACAGACCAAATTAGATGAAACTCAAAGTTCAGTAGATATTAAACCTATCTTCAAAGATGTAAATTTAGGTTGGTATATAGAAAATAATGGGGGTGGGACTATTGCAGGAACATATATTCATGGAATTTTTGAAAATGATAGTTGGAGAGACAAATATATTAATTTAATAAGGAAAAGTAAAAATTTACCATTATTAAATAAAAAATCAATATCTTATAAAAATAAAAGAGAATCCATTATTAATAATCTTGCAAATGAATTCGATAAGCATTTAAATCTCAAATATTTTTTAAGTTGAAAGAAAGAAACATAAAAATTATTTGGTCAAATAATAATGAAACATTTGTTTCCGACGGAGATGATTGGTTCTCTTCTGCTAAAAATGCAGGTATAGAAATACCAACTGGCTGCCTTACAGGAAGTTGTGGAGCATGTGAAATAGATGTAAATGGTGAAACCGTAAGGGCTTGTATCAGTAAAATTAAAAATAATAAAAAATGTACGTTAAGGGTTTCAATAACTACAGATCCCTTTTGGGAAATCTAAATATTTTTTTTTATAAGAAAAAATTTAACCTAATTCCTAATCTATAATCTTCGACTTTAAGAAGTTGTCCAATGTCTTGGACTCCTGCTGCATTTGAATAATATAAATCTAATGACTTTTCAGGTGAGAAAGAATATCTCAATGCAAGAGTAGAACTTAAATCTGAATTTTTTTTAATTGAAGTATTTATTTCTGGGATAAGCATTAAATTATCAAATAAATTTATATAACTTGAAAATCCTATTCCTCCAAAACTTTCAACCCCACTAAAAAAGTATTTTGGACTAACATTAAAGGCTAACCAATTATTGACTCTAAAAGTATTAATAAATTCTGAGAAAACATAACCTTGATTAGTATCATTATTTCTTCCGACTGATGATCTTAATGAAACCCAATATAGGTCATTTTTTTGCGGACTAAATATTAATATTTTTCCTCCTAACCTGAAATTGAAATTATTATCACTTAAGTAAGTTGAATATAAGTTTGAGTTCTTATCCCCTCCAAAATTTAATCCATCAAAACTTCCAATATTTAGAAGCTCAACTTGAAAAATATTTGATAAAGAATATCCGTAAAAACTAAACAAATTTTTTCCATCATCATAATTAAAGTTAACTTGCGAAGTTCCAGCTTTAGGAATTAAAGCATTATTTACTGTGATCCCACCATTACTAATTATTTTATCTCTTTCATTTAATGCAGTAAGATATGTATCTTTTTCGTGAGGACTATAGGTAATGTTAACAGAGTATAGAGGAAGATTATCTGATGGAATAGTTAATAATCCAGTAGATGGTGTAGCCCCAAATGAGTTCGTTATTTTTCCTTCAATTCCAATCTTAGGATTAATATCCCATCCCAAACCAACACTATAAATAGGCTTTCTAGTATATTTTAGATTGCTATCAAAATAATTATTTCCTGGACCTAAAGGAGTTGTATACAAGAAAAGAAGATCAAGATCTTTTAGGGCGTCAAAGACTAGACCAGTTCCAATATATAAATTATTACCATAAGCGTTCTTGCCAATTCCCTTTGGACCTAACTTCTCAGGCAATAGTGTCATCCCAGGAATAATTAAAGCAGTAAAATTTTTATTAAATTTTTTTGATATTGGTAAAGATAATGATCCAATCAAATTATCAAATCTATCTCTACCATCTGAAATATCTTTTTGATTATAAATACTTTTAGAGTTATTAGATCCGCTAGCTTGCCTCCAATACTCTATTGTTGGTGTTATTGACATTCCAAAGCCATTTACTTCGTCATTGAATAATTCTTTCTTAAATGAAATTGCATAATTTTGCCAATGGTAATTTACTTTTTGACCATTAATAAGGTTATATAAACTATCATCAGCTTCTGAAAAATATATCGTTAACAGCGAAGAATCTGAAATCCCGTAATCAAAAACAAATGAAGGGTTTTGTTGGCCAGTTCCCTCAGCTTCACCTCCATCAAAAGATGTTTTCCATCTAACAGAGGGTCGGAAATGGCCTTGGTCAAGGAAATTATTAAGTGGCGAAAAAGGTTCGATTTCAGTTTTAGAGAAAACTGAATTGTTTGATGATTGATTTGTTATTTCTTCGTTATAAGATTTTATTTCATTTCTTTTTGGACTTTGATTATTTTTATTTTCGAAATAAATTTCATCATCTTTGTAAGATTTCCATATGAGCTTTTTAAAATTATTTAATTTATTATCTTTTATTTTCTCCCATTTAATTGAATTGGATTGATTTTGATTTTTCTTAAAAGTTTCTGCAAAAACAAAAAGTGAATTTAGAAAATGACCTAAAATTAAAATATAGAAAAAAAATCTCATATAATAATTTCTTTTTTTCATTAAATACCTATAATTATATAAATTAATAGTTACCTTAAAAGAATTCAAATAACCAATTGAATGTTTTTAAAAAAATAAATTAATACAATTGCTTTTTCTTTAAAGTTTTTTTTATTTGATCAATTAATTTGCACCAAAAAATTTTATTTTTTTTTAAATCTTTGGATTTGATCAAATTATCTATTAATAAAGCTTTTAAAAAGCAGCTTATGCTAATATTATTAGAATAAATTTCACCAAATGAAGCGCTGTGTAAGGTGTGACCTTCCTGAAACTTATGAAACTATAGAATTTGATGAAGAAGGAATTTGCAATATATGCCGAAGTACAGAATATAAAAACTCCAATATTAATTGGGGAGAAAGAAAAGAACTTTTAGATAAACTAATTGAAAAGTTTCGAGGAAAATCGGACTATGATTGCATAGTTCCTTTTTCAGGTGGTAAGGATAGTACATTTCAGCTTTACTATCTGATGAAAGAATATAAACTTAAACCGCTTGTCGTTAAGTTTAATCATGGATTTATGCGCGAGACAATTAGAAAGAATTCTGAACGTACTTTTAAAAAACTTGGAGTAGATGTTCTTGAATTTACCCCGAATTGGCACATAGTTAAAAGACTGATGCTTGAGTCTTTTAGACGTAAAACAGATTTTTGCTGGCATTGTCATACTGGAATTTATTCTTACCCATTACGAGTTGCTTTACTATATAAAATACCTCTGATTTTTTGGGGAGAACCTCAAGCTGAAGTTACTGCTTATTATGACTACCTTGACGATGAGATCGAATATGAAGACGAAAAGAAATTTTATATGCTTAGAACATTAGGTATTACTGCTCAAGATATGCACGGCATGATAAATTCAAAAGAATCTCCCGTGGATATTCGAGATCTTTATCCTTATACATACCCAAATAAGCAAGATCTTATTGATCTCAAATATTGCTCTGTGCCACTAGGAAGTTTTATACCTTGGGACTATACAAAAAACACACAGATTATAAAAAAAGAACTGGGCTGGCTAACTGATCAATTAGAAGGTGTTCCTGATAAAATCAACGAACATGGAGAAAAAATTGAGTGTTTTATGCAAGGATCCAGGGACTACATTAAGTTCATAAAGAGAGGTTATAGTCGAGTCTCTCAAATTAACGCTTTCCATGTAAGGAATGGCCGCTTATCTTCTGATGAGGCAAGAGAAATCAATCGAAAATATGATGGTCGCAAACCACCATCTCTCAGTATTTTTCTAGATTACTTAGGAATGAAAGAGGAAGAGTTTAATGAACTTTGCAAACACATGTCTATCCCTCCCTATGAGCATGATTTTGATAAAGAATCTCAAGCTGATCAAGTCTGGGATTTTGAAAATTGGTACAGAGAAAAATCTTGAGAAGTACAAAAATTGGCATAATCAGTTATGGCTTAGGAAATATTGCATCGGTTTACAACGCATGCCTATCTCTTGATTTAGAAACATTTATTATCGAAAACCCTGAAGATATTATTAATTATTCTCATATCATCTTACCTGGAGTTGGCACCTTCAGCGCGGCTATGGAACTTCTGAATAAAGGTAATTGGATTAATCCATTAAAAAGCTTCGTTAAATCTTCTAAACCTTTATTAGGCATTTGTCTTGGTATGCAACTATTATTTGATTCTGGGAAAGAAGTAGTTCCAACAAATGGGCTAGGATTTATTCCAGGGACAGTTGATCTGATGCCCTCTAACAATAAAGGGAAAATTCCTCATATTGGATGGAACTCTCTAGAAATTGTCAATGATCATCCAATACTTAAAGGGATTAGGGACTCTGTGGATTTTTATTTTGTTCACTCTTATGCATCTTTACCAAGTCAAACTTCAAATATAATCGCAACCACCACACATACAATTACTTTCCCATCCTTTGTAAGTAAAAACTCGGTTTTTGGAGTCCAATTTCATCCTGAAAAAAGTCAACCATCAGGACTTAAATTACTTAAGAATTTCTCAAAAATTATTTGAAAATGCTTAAGAAACGCGTCATACCAACATTACTATTAAGTGGCAATCGTGTTTTTAAAGGGAAAAAGTTTAATTCATATATTGATACAGGTGATCCAGTAACTACCCTAAGAGTCTTGAATGCACAAGATGCTGATGAACTGGTCTTTATAAATATTTCTGATAGGGAAGATATCAACTACTTGCCTCAACTTTTAAAGATTGCCTCCAAAGAGTGCTTTATGCCTCTTACTGTTGGTGGAAAGTTGAATGATATTAACTATATGAAGACTCTTCTCAAGTACGGAGCAGACAAATTGTTAATCACAAGCAGTTGTTATTCTAATCCCAAAATTGTTGCAAAAGCAGTGGACGAATTTGGAAGTCAATGTATAGTTGCGGGTATTGATTATAAATTTCAAAACAATATACGTAAGCCTTCAATTGAGAAAGGATCAGTTGATCTTGATATACCTATTTATGACTATATAAGAAGTATTATTGACCTTGGGGTCGGAGAATTATTTTTCAATTCTATCGATCATGATGGGATGATGAATGGATGTGATCTAGATTTCATAAAAAATTTGTCTAGTAAACTTCCTATTCCATTTATATATTCTGGAGGTGTTGGGAATTTTCTTCATCTTGAACAGGCTCTTAAATTTTCAGATGCTGTATCTTGTGGAAGCCTATTCCTTCTAAGCGATAATTCTCCAATGAGAGCAAGATCATATCTTAGAAATCAAAATTTTCCTATACGTAAACTCAAATAACCCTTTTAATTAATTTATTAAAACTTTTTTCAAATAAATACTTTTAAATTTATCTAATTTATTTAACATTAGAAAAAATATTCCTACACCAAAGTTTATAAATTTTAAGCCGATAATTTTGTATTTTTTGTTGTTTTAAATAACCAAAAATTATAGAAATATGGGTAAATAGCTTGAAACAAAAATATTCAACTTGTTTGATATAGTTTGTTTTTATAAATATTTTTCAAAAATTTTTTTAATTTAGAGACTTTAAATTTAGATCATTCTCTAAAAGACTGTATTATATTAATATCTCCATAAACAAAATGCGCCCAATATATGCAACTTACAACTAAGCAACTTATTGATTTGATAAAAGATATTATTGAAGATGATTTTGATATCAACCCAGACGAACCTCTTATTGGAGGTAACTCATTAATTGACTCTATGGCTCTTGTTCAAGTGTGTATTGCTTTAGAAGAAAAGTCCCTTGTAGAAGGATTTAATTTTGACTGGACTTCTGAAAAAGCTATGTCTTCCATGAATAGTATTTTCAGAACGCCTCGAACACTCGTAGACGAATATAATCGTCAACTTGAAAAAAACATAAAATGATAATCGTCACAGGTGGTTCATCTGGTTTAGGCAAAGCAATTGCTGATGATCTAAAAATTAGAGGTGAAGATGTTATTACTTTATCAAGAAGAAAAGAAGTTACTAATGACAACCATATTTCATGCGACATCACAGACTATGAATCATTAAAATCAGCCTATCGAGAATTCAGTAACAGTGGTCATAAATTTAGGGCTCTAATAAATTGTGCTGGTGTTGCCTCTATGAATCTTGCTCTGACAACTCCACCGCACATCACAGAAAGGTTAATAAAAACTAATCTTATGGGCACAATTTTTGCTAATCAAATTTTTGCTCCACTGCTAATCAAGAACAAAAGTGGCCGCATTATTAACTTCTCTACAATAGCTGTTAATTTAGCCCTAAAGGGTGAGTCTGTTTATGTGGCCACTAAATCTGGTGTAGAGGGGTTTTCTAGGGTATTCGCTAATGAGCTTTCCTCCTTTAATATCACTGTAAACTGCATTGCACCGGGTCCCATTAAAACTAATTTACTTAAAGGAGTAAGTGATAAGCAGATAAAAAATATAATTAATTGTCAAATTATAAAAAAAGAAATGAACCCATCTTCCGTTACAGATATAGTTAACATTCTGCTTAGTGATCAGGCACAAAATATCACTGGTGAAGTTCTACATATTGGAGGTGCTTAATGTTTCTAGATCATTTAAGTAAAATATGGGAGAACTCCAGTCATCCCTTTCTACAAACCTCCGAGGGAAGAAAACTATATTTTAATGACGTAAAAAAAGTTCAGATTAAAGGGATAGAAAACGTCAACCAGGGAGATATTATTGCACTAATTGGTGATTTTGATCCTGAATCAATAGCTACTTTTTTAAGTTTACTATCCCGGAAAGCAATAGTTGTCCCTTTAACTCAAGAGACCAAAAATCAACATGAATATTTTCTGAAAGAATCGTTCTGTCAATACGTTTTTAAAAGAAATATACTTACTAGTACAATATCAAAATCGCAAAAAAGTCATCCTCTTATTAACTCATTAAGAAAACGTAATCATCCAGGTCTTATCTTATTTACAACTGGCACAACTGGTCGTCCGAAAGCAATCCTCCATGACTTTATACCTTTCATATCAAGATATAAAACACCTAGACCTCCATTAAAAGCATTATCTTTCTTACTCTTCGACCATATTGGAGGTATCAATACTCTTCTCCATATGTTATTCAACTTAGGCCAAGTTGTGTCTATTAACCATAGAACAGTTGAGTCAGTATCATGTTCAATAAGAAATCATTCCGTAGAGCTATTACCTACAACTCCAACATTCTTAAGAATGTTATCTTTGTCAAAAGGGATAAAGGAAAAAATAGGGAATTCACTAAAAATTATTTCTTATGGGACTGAAAAAATGGACAAGCCTACCCTTGAAAAACTATGCAATCTTTTTCCTGAAGTCGACTTCAGGCAAACCTACGGGATGTCAGAATTAGGTATTCTTAGAATAAAATCAAAAGCTAGAGATTCACTTTTTATGACTGTGACGGGCGAGGGAGTAGAGACAAAAATTGTTGAGAAAATTCTTTACATCAGAGCAGAGAATAGGATGCTTGGATATCTCAATGCCCCCTCCCCTTTTGACTCGGATGGTTGGTATTGTACAAAAGATATTGTAGAGACCGATCCAGAAGGATATATCACCATAACTGGAAGAGATAGTGAAGTTGTAAATATTGGAGGAATCAAGTTTATGCCATCTGAAGTTGAGCGTGAGTGCTTAGAACTTCAAAATGTAAAGTTCGCTAAGGCATATGGAGTTTTAAATCCCATTACAGGAAGCCACTTAGAAGTGGATATTGAATTAGATAATTCAGAACCTCCTTCTTTAGTTTTTAAAAAAATAATACTCTCAAGCTTAAAGAAGAAGTTACCAAGACATATGATTCCTTTGAGAATTAATTTTAAACGCTTAACACTATCGCACCGTTTCAAGAAGTTATGAAGAGAAACCAAACTGATATTATTGTCATCGGAACTGGAGCTTTAGCAAGAGAATTTACAGCATACTTCTCTAGCCAAGTAAAAATATTAGGTTATTCCACTCATACGCCAAGAGATTTTAAAAAGTTTGGACTAACTGGTGAACCACTCCCAGCAGATCTACATCCTAAGGAATCTCCAACAAAAAATATTGTCATAGCAATTGGGGATCCTAAAATAAAAAAAGTAATCCACAAAGACCTTTCAAAGAGAGGTTTTACTTTCCCATCCATAATTCACAAAAGTGCTATCATTTCCGAATCTTCTTTGATAGGAGAAGGAGTTGTTGTGGGACCGTTTACAGTAATTGGCCCAAATACAAATCTTAAAACTCTTGTATATTGTAATTATCATGTTGGGATAGGACATGACAGTCAAATCGGAGAATATACTCAAATCAATCCAGGTGCTCAAATTGGAGGAAACGTAACTATTCACTCTGAGTCACTAATAGGTTCTAATTCAACATTACTTCAATCAACTTTATTAAATGCGCCGATTACAATAGGTTCTGGATCAGTTGTTCTTGGGAGGAAGAATAAGGCTGGAACAATTGCACCAATTTATTCCAAATATCTTCCTTTCTTACATTAAACAAATGAGAACGATCATCATAGCTGAAGCAGGTGTAAACCATAACGGCGATAAAAAAATCGCCTTAGAACTAATTGAAGCAGCCAAATCCTGCGGAGCAGATTATATAAAGTTTCAAACATTCAAAGCTGTAGATGTAGTAATAAACTCAGCCCGGCAATGTCACTATCAAGAACAAAATTCAACTATAAAAGAATCTCAAGTAGAGATGCTTAAGAAATTAGAACTTTCAAAAAGTGATTTTGAAGAACTCTACTCTCATTGTAAAAAAATAGGAATTCGTTTTTTATCTACTGGATTTACCCCTGGAGATTTAGAGTTTTTAGATAAGTTTAAAATGGATTTTATAAAAATAGCTTCCAGCGAAGTAACCCATTTGCCATTATTAGAGTCAGCTGCAAAAATTGGGGAGAACTCAAAGATCATTTTATCTACTGGGATGTGCAGTCTTGGCGAAGTAGAGAAAGCCTTAAATATTTTGTTATCCTTTGGAATTAAAAGGAATCAAATTACTCTTCTCCACTGTACTTCTGAGTATCCTGCTCCACTTAATTCTGTAAATCTAAATGCGATGAATACCTTAAAAAATGCATTTGGATGTGAAGTTGGATACTCAGACCATACTGAAGGGAAAGATGTCGCGATAGCCGCAGTTGCGATGGGAGCTACAATAATTGAGAAGCACTTTACTCTGGACAAAAACATGATAGGTCCTGACCACAAAGCGAGCTTAGACCCAAAAGAATTAAGTTCTATGATAACTTCTATTAGAAACATAAATTTATCATTAGGAAGTCCAATTAAAAAACTTACAATTGCTGAAGAAAAAAATGTTAACTTAGTGAGAAAATCTCTTGTAGCCATTAAAAATATTAAAGCAGGAGAAAAATTTACACCTGAAAATCTTGGATGTAAAAGACCTGGTACAGGAATATCACCTATGAAATACTACGATTTTTTAAATAAGCCAGCCGCAAAAGATTATCAAAGTGATCAAATGATTGATTAATCTCAAAAGGTTATGAATTGTCTGATGAAAAAAACACAGCCAGCAAAATAAAAAAATTGCCGAAATTGAAGGATACATGAAAGGTAATAACAATTGTGAGTTTTCATGAAAAAAGACCCCTATTTCTAGAGGTCTTTCTTGTTCTACTAAATCAAGTGTTTCCTTGTTTCCACTGTTTTAGTAAAAACACTCCTTCACACTCACTTAAGTTATGTCATCTATTTCTTTTCCGTGGAAGAGAGTATGGAATGTTACTTAACTGTCACATGTGCTAATTGTTTATTAGGGTAATTTGTCATTAAAAACACTATGATCTAGCCAAGGGGGTGTTTACTTATCAGAAATTTGTGTTTGAGGAACCTCTGATACATAAAATTTAATGGCAAAAGGTATTAAATATCTAGATTATTAATTACTAATTCTTTTTCCAAAATAGATAAAGATTTGAAAACTTGCTTTTAGTATATATTCTTGCGGTATTTTTTGAAATCAATTTCCATCATGCAGAATTACGTTTTTTTATAATTACTGAAAATTCGTTTTCTTGTCTTTGAATATTTGCATTTCCAACTGCGTAATATATATCAAGATCATTTTATAATTTTGTATTTTTATAAGGTAATTCTTTATTCAGATTTAACATTACTCAATCTTTATCTTTACTGGGAATGATTCGATAGGGTGATTAAAAATAAGTTTTTTATGGTATTACCTTAAACCCAAATTGCAATTAGATTACTGCTAATAAGAATTGGGATAGTAGTTATTTTTGATAACAAAATTGATCTTTTTTAAAAATAAAAAGTAAAAGAAAAAAGTTGGATATCTAGGAAAATATTTATATTCATTTGATCAAATAATAATTAATCTAAATTAGATTAAGTACAAAAAACATCCTGAAATAAATCCACTTAGATGACCTAATAAACTAACCCCTGGCAAAAAAGAGAAAATCAAACCTAAAAGGCATATTATCTTTGACATTTTTTGAACTTCATAACTTGGCTTAAAACCAATTTCTTTACCTAAAAAATATTTCTTTCCATAAAAAG
>CEUF01128710.1_pt1 | contig 10500 bp, 8 predicted proteins | sample 531461 | NCBI WGS metagenome assembly CEUF01 (sample SAMEA2623350, study PRJEB7988) | marine metagenome | biome: marine biome (ENVO:00000447); feature: surface water layer (ENVO:00002042); material: "saline water (ENVO:00002010), including plankton (ENVO:xxxxxxxx)" | depth 5 m | reverse complement strand
CAATTGTAGCCCTGCATTTTGCAGGTAAGTCCTTCAGACTGCCGCTTGGTAGCCTAATCCTCACCTTGTCGCCCATCCGAGTATCTACGAAAGCTGAGTTCCCACCAGATCGAGCGAATTTTCCACCGTCTCCGGGCCTTGCTTCGACGTTGCAAACCGGTGTTCCCTCGGGTATCTGATCCAACATGGTCACATTTCCGGGCCTCAAACTGACTTTGGTTGAGAATGCGACCTTCTGACCTATGCTGATTCCGTCTGGAGCGCCCATGTGGCCTAAAGTACCGTCTTCAAAGCGTAGCTTTGCCAGGGGAGCGGTGTGTGCAGGGCTGTGTACAAGGTCAACAACCTCTCCCATCTGCTCTGAAACCCTGGGCAGGGAATTAGAGGCTGGGAATCGGTGGCTAGCCACCCGGTTCTTCGGGCTTGATCCACGGCGTTGCGAGCGTGTCCTTTTTCCCATGATACCACCTTGATTAGAATGCTCCCAACTTCAACGCTGCTTCCTCGGCGTCATAGCCATCTGCCAATCGAACACTTGCGTGTTTTCCTGTCCTTGTTATCCGTGTGTTAACTTTCGCTACCTTGACGTCTAGAAGGGATTCGACAGCAGCCTTGATTTGGGGCTTGGTTGATTCCCTCCGGACGATGAACTCCAGCCTGTTGTTATTTTGTTGCCTTGGGTCATCGCCATCAGATATCCTTCTGGCCTCCAGGGTCTTCTCCGTGATCCATGGCATTTGAATGACGGAATAAGGGTCTATCATGTCTTTCACCTCATCTCCTTGATGGCATCAGTCGTCCAAACGGCTAGTCGCCCTATGTCCCCACCTGGTGCCAGATCCTCAGCACAGAGATCCTTGGCAGCCACTACATCCACGCCGGGGACGTTCCTTGCAGATTTTGCAAGTGAGTCCATGTTTGAAACTATCAACAACACGGATTTTGGAGTTCTCCTCCTCCTTCCCCTCATCTTACCCTTGCCGGCTCTGATCGATCTACCGTTTTTGGCCCTCTCTAGATCCATTCCGAGTCCTAGGCCTTGCATGATCGCCACGAATTTTCTGGTCCCATTTGAAATGGGAATTTCTTCCGGGTTGTGTGACTCGCTCTTTCCTTCCTTAACCTCAGTGTAGCTGTCGATCACGATTGGGAATCTCAAACCATCTTCGAATCTGTGGCCTCTCATGGCGACTATTTCCGGGTCACATGATGCGGAAATTGCGGAATCGCGCGCGATTCTCTTTTGTTTTGCGTTCAATTTCATCGACCAATCCTTTTCTACCATAGGGCCGTGTGCTCTTCTGCCGCCTCTGGTGTGAGGATTTTGTGCCGCTGTTCTTTGGCCGGTTTTCCTCATAATCCGAGATACACCACGTCCCTTGCCCCACCATTCCACTGAGTGTTTCATACCTGCTTGAGGGGCTCTCTTGCCCCCGTGATTCCTGTGGCCGTATGGTTGTCTCCTGTTGGCTCTGGAAGAATGCACTGCATCCCTAACGATGTCCTCCCTTACTGGGGATGAGAACGATTCTGGAAGATCAATTTTTGATCCATCCTCAACGGTCACTGTGTATGTTTCCGAGAGTAACCCTGCATCAACCTCAATTTGGGATACTGAGTTGTTCAAGGAGTATGATGTTGCCTTCATAGTATCACACACCTTGTTTGGATGCAGTGCTGACGTATGTTAGGTCAACCGGATGGGCATTCTTTCTTGGGCGAATTGGGTCTCTCAATCTGAGCAGTCTTTTGGAAGGGCCTGGTAAGCTGCCTTCGACTAATACGTAGGAGTTTTTGACTTCTCCATAGTTCAGGAAACCGCCTGCGGGGGTGATCTCGTTTGTTGAAGGACTGGATATTCTAAGAAGACGCTTGTTGAGTTCTGTCCTTTGGTGATAGCCCATCTGACCGGCTTGAGGTACTGTGGATCTGACGTAGCCGGTGCCGAAATCGCCTAAGTTCCCCGCTTGTCTTCGCTTTTTGCTGTTTTTGTGGCTTAGTAGTTTGACGCCCCAGCGCTTTACGGACCCTTGGAATCCCTTGCCCTTGGTAATGCCAATCACATCTATTTCCTGACCATCTTCCCACACATCTTCTATTGTTATCTCCGCGCCCAATCTCTCCTTCGCCCATTCTAATTTCTCGGTTGATGAGCCGCCAATCAGATTTAATTCCATTATCTCAGAAGTCTTGCTAGGAGAGCCGGAGACAAGTCTAGGCTGTGTAGCGGCTATGATACGAACTTCCACAAGATTGTGTGACAACAGAGAATCGAATGCGGCTTGATTGAATCCCGTAGCTCGGTTTGGTATCCTACCTGACCGCTTGGCGGGTTTCCTTCCCTCGGAGGCGTCTCTTTCTCCTCTAGTGGCGTTTGCGAGTCGCGGGGTTAGTCCCTCGGGCAGATCATCGGGTTCACACCAAACTTCTCCTGCAGTTCTGAGTCCGTATGGATCCATGATGTATCCCCGCACTCCGAGTACTTTCATCGGCGGGGTTTCAACCACGGTGACAGCTTTCCTAACTTCTTGACCGGCACTGGTGGATGAGGGGTTCAGATTCCTGAGAAGGACGTGTGTCATTCCTGCCTTCCATCCAGCAAAGCCTTGGACGCGGATCGTATCTGATTCCGTCGAGGGCCAGGCCGTAATAGTCCCGTAGGGCCGATTAGCACGCTTGCGAGGGCTGAATCCCATACTTCCGCGCCGGGGTCTGTGCTTGTCTGCCATGTTTTGGTCTCCGTTTCGTTTGCCGCCTCAGGCCGTAAAAACGGCTGTCGTCGGGCCCATATCTCAAGGAGAGGACCGTGACACCGGAGATCAATTCCCGAATGGGTCTTGATCGCCTCGGGTTGCATTCGCAGAGCCCTGTTGTGTCTGGTACTCCTCAATATGAGCGGCTTTCCGACCTGCCCACCATTTATGAACGAATCGGAAAGCAACACGCCTGCTCTGGCCATACATATATCCATTGTAACCCTTTAGAACCTTAGATGACGGAGGGTGAGCATTATGCTTCCGACTGTTGATCACCCCGGGCTAAAGAGGTCCACAGTGGAAGCTAGAGCGTATCAACTAGAAGGTGTTGCTGAGGCACTTGAATGCTCCACATTACTGGTCTACCCAACGGCTGCTGGAAAAACCGCGGTCTCTGTTATGGTCCTAGCAGAGGTGATAGCCAATGGAGGAAAGGCGGTAATGATCGCGCCAACGGTCGGGCTAGTTGAACAGCACAAAGGCACCCTCACAAATTGGCTGGCGGAGGGAGTCTCCATCTCAACTTTAACTGGATCGACGACAAGAGACAAGAGGGGGGCTTTGTGGAATTCGTCAAAAGTAGTTATTGCCACGCCCCAGGTATTCCATAACGATATTTTGAGTGGTTTAATTGACCCCTCCACTCTTGAAATCCTAATCGTCGATGAGGCCCATCACTCTGTGGGAAGCCATGCAATGGGAAAGTCCTGCGACGAATTCATTATTCGAGGTGGGAACAAAATTCTGGCTATGACAGCAAGTCCGGGGTATTCTAAGATTCATGTGGAGGCTCTGTGTCGCAGGTTGGGCATCAATAGAATCCATACCAGGTCATCAACAGACTCAGGGCTCAAGAGGTACCTCTCGGATCTCGAGTTAATTGAGGTCAGAGTAGAGGTTCCTGAGGAACTGGTTGAACTCGCGAGTCCATTGAAGCGATGGCAGGAAGGGTTGATTGACACAGAGAGGAGGTTGGGCAGATACGTCCACGGGGGAAAAGTGACCTACGTAGGCCTGTCTAGTGCCATGGAAAGGGCTAGAGGCGCCATTTCTAGGGGGGACGGGACGGCTTTCGCCTCAGTTTCGAGGTTGGCTCTGGCATTGACCCTTAATCACCTGATAAATCACATACTATCCCAAGGAGTAGGTGCTGCCCGGGAGTTCCTCAGAAGGAAATCTAGCGAGGCCTCATCCTCCAAGAAATCAACACTAGCCTTCCTATCAGACAAAAGGGTGGCGGATTTGCGAAAAAAACTAGACGCATTGGATGAGGTTCATACCAAAATAGGGACAGTTAGGAGGTTGGTCTCTGAGCGTCTCCGTCGAAGTCCTGAGTCCAAAATCATTATTTTTGCTAACTTCAGAGATACCGTAGCCTCGATCCACATGGCACTTGAGGGAATCGAAGGTGCCTCGCCCTTGAGGTTTGTAGGCCAGTCAAAGAAGCTGGAAGGCGGACTGACCTCCAAGGAACAGATACAAACCATTAGTGAGTTCAAACAGGGAGTTAGCAACATTCTTGTTGCAACCTCAGTCGGGGAGGAGGGTTTGGACATACCTTCAGCAGACCTCGTGATATTTTACGAGCCTGTTGGAAGTGAAACTCGGACAATTCAGAGACGTGGAAGGACAGGGAGAAGGCGTCAGGGGGACGTTGTTGTGTTAATAGCAGAGGGGACGAGGGATGAGGCTGCAGCCGTAGCATCACACCGGAGGGAATCAGCGATGATGAAATCAATTCATGCCGTGAGGAGGGCGCTGACAGGAGGGCCAATCAACTACGGCCTGTTAGAGGCCTTCTCGATTGAGAATATTGACAGTAAAGTCGACGTTGGTTCTTTTATCAAAAAGGAGCGAGAGGCAAATAAGCATGATTTTCCCCAATTTGAACAGGCCAGTTCGGACACAGTCGCGTCAACCATCGATCAAGAGAAGCGGGCGGGACCTGCAGCATATCGGCCATCTGGCCAATCGGGTCTGGATGACTTTTGATTATGTAACCGTCAGATTGACTAGTCGCCTATAACAGCCACCCTGGTTTTCAACATGGCGAGTCTCGTTGGGAAATTGCCGGTGAGGAATGCTATGTATTCACAAAAATGTATTATCGGGAGATTGGTGTTTAGGCCGGTTGATCTAGAGGCCTTTCCTTGGTATATGTCCAGTACCCCATGGGACAACGTGCAGGCGCTAATCATCATGCGTGCTCCTGAAGTTTTGGCGTCGGAGAGAATGTTAGCGGATTGGCGGAGAACGGTCTGCTCCTCTGAGAAAATTCCCGGGGTACCAGCAGATGAGGTTCGCGAGGGGTATCTGATGGCTTCTCCACCCCCAGCTTCGATGATGCTCTCCATGTACCAGGGGTCGAAGACATCATCGCCACCTATCAAGCCTGCTTGTTGAAGATTCGGGCCGTAGTATGGGCCGAGGGGCGAAGGTATCGGGTTTTTCACTTTCTTTGAGAAGTTTTCAATGCCTATGTCCTCCACTATAACTTGGAGAAGGTGCCTGATTCTTATGGACCCCTCGAGCATTCGACCAGTTGTTTTCTGTAATGTCATGTTGACCTCTCCCATCAAACTGGAGTCTCTCTTCAGCGTCATCAAGTCCTCGTAGAGTGTTGCGGCTGTTGTGGCACATGGAGTGATGATATCCAAGCCTAGATCCTCGGCAATTGACATTGTTCTTGCGTTCAGAGTGATCTGGAGTCGACGATTTGCTTGTCCCAGTATCCCCGCACCACAACTAGTGGCGCCCGGCATGTCAATCAAGTCTATGTCGAGTGACCTACATGCTGCCCTCATAGTCTCATCTACCTCGGGCGCGCTGCTGTGTGCTACGTTTCCCGGGTGATATGCAAATTGGATCGGCATTCGGTCTCACCTCAGAATCTACTATCTAGGCTGTTGAATATTGAAACTACTTCGTAATGCTTGTCTACTTTTTTGTTGAATTGCCTTGGCATCTTACCTATGCCAGCTGGCGGGGCTACCAATGCTAAGATGTCATTCACCATTTTCCCGCCTGTTCTAGTGAAACCCGTCAGCATACGAGCAGTGACACCTGAGGTGAGATTAGACAAAAGACCGAGTGGGCCCAGCACTTGCCTATACAAGACAGTGTCGTTGACCCTTCCACTGCTTTTCAACGTCCATGCATACCACCATACATGCTTCCCATGCCGCCCGTTGTATCCATTGAGTTCAAGGGCTTTGGTCCTAGCATCTGATAGCGCTGATTGTACCTCCCTGCCCGCGAGAGGCTGTCTCGCCATGGGTGCCAAATCCGTTTCTGCGAGGATTGCGTTCGCCCCGCCCAAAAGTGCGTCTATCTGTTCGACCCTTTTACTCGAAGTCCTAGAGTCAGTCCTTCTTAGCCAGAGGTCCAAGCATACCGATGGGCCAAGATAGGATTGGGCATAGGCCACAGAATCTGAGCAAGAGTGCAATACCTGGGAGCCGAATGAATCTGACATTTTGTGTAGGTTGATCGCCTCTGAAGGAGACATCGATCCTACCAGAGTGCCTTGTTCTGACCTGATCGCCTCCCTTGTTCTTGAGACATGCCACAGCGAGACCTCTTCGCGCTTTTTGGTCAGTGCGCCGAAGTCAACGCATAGATCCCTTACTACGTCATATCCTGGAAGAGGTTCCAAGCTTAGGGCTACGGGCCCTGGTCTGCCATTGGACAGGCTTTCAATTCTAGAAATTCCAGGGAGGGTAATCCTTCCGTTTACTGATATAGCAGTGTTTGGATCATGGGGGGCTCCGTCTGTAAAGCATAGGCTTCCATCATGAGTCCTTTGAATTGCTCTCATGGACTCCAAGAGAGTAAGGTGGCCTGGGAGGGAGCAGAGCCAAGTATCGATGCCAGTCGTTTTCCCATGTGGATCATATCTGAAAACACTGAGTTGGACTTCGATCTCATCCGAGAATAATTCGGGCAGGGTGAAGCCATCTTCGCCGTCTGCGACAGAGGCTCCTCCATCAGCCATCTCTCTTATGGAATCGATTAATTCCTCGTGCAGATTGCCTGAATCGTCCACGGCTGAGAGCATCGTCAGTGCCTCTTGTGCCCATTGTGAGGCCATTGCTTCGTAATCTACGTCGCAGTCAGCTCTCTGTGCGACCCTATTCGCACCCAATTCTTCTAATCTGCCATCCCAATCTTTTCCAGATTGACAGAACAGCTCGTAGGAGGTGTCGCCCAGAGCCAAGACCGAGAATGACATGCCATCCATCCGTGGCGCTTCGCTGGACGAAGCGGCCTGCCATAGGGCTTCGGCATTGTCGGGCATTTCACCCTCACCCCATGTCGAGCACACAATGGCCACCCTTCTCATCGAAGCCATCGCTTTGATGTCGAATCCGTCCATGTCATGTACTACTCCTCGGAGCCCGTAGTCCTCGGCCTGCTTTGCGAAATTGGCAGCCAACTGTTCCGAATTCCCAGATTGAGACCCAAAGAAGATGTTCAGTGTTCTGTCACCTGAGTTGAACAAGGCATCGATGCCCTCTCCAGACATGGCGGCCTCTGGGGCTGTAGGCAGGTCTGTCTCTGCAGACTCGTTCAAATCCTCGATGGATATTTCGGCGCCGACTCTGTCTAAATGATAGGCTCCTGAAGAGTCAACTGCTGAGAAGTGAGAGAGGGCCTCGGTAGTGAAGAGTGCTGCAGGCTCATCATAGTCAACATCACAATCAACACGGCTCACTAGTCTGTTTGCACCCTGTTTCTCAAACCAGTTATCCCAATCAATCCCGGATTGGCAGAATAGTTCGTACGAGGAGTCTCCGAGGGAGCAAACCGCAAAGTGGCACATAGCGAGAGAGGGTGCTGAATCCCCTTGGGCCTCCTGCCAAAGGTCTTCGGCATTATCCGGCATTTCGCCCTCTCCCCATGTGCTGCAATATATCATTATACGATTATAGCTAGGGAGTTCTGAAATCTTGATCTCATCCATCCCCTTGATGATGGGTTCTAAACCGTATGATTTCGCCTCTTTGGCTGCTTTTGAACACAGATCCTCGGCATTCCCTGATTGAGATCCATACAATATTAGCAAAGGGAGTTTTGTTGACATCGCAATCACTCGGTTGTTGGTTTACATGTTTCTGGAATTGGAGGCGATTATTGAACATGTGGATTGTAGGCTTCCTGAAAGGACGAAAGGTGAGTCGTCGCTACATGTCCATTCCATCAAATTCAGCACCCATTTCTGAGGCACCTCCCTTGCTGGAAATTACATCGTCAATTCTAAGAATCATAACCGCAGTCTCGCTAGCTGATTGAATGGCTTGTTCCACGACCCTTGTGGGCTCGTATACGTTCCCAGCTTGCATATCGACGACTCCTCCATCATACACGTTTACTCCGTGAGTTGTTTTCCCTTCGGAGTGGGCTTTTCTGAGTGCTATGATAGTATTGACTGGGTCTAGGCCTGCATTCTCTGCTAGGGTTCTTGGTATCACCTCGAGGGCCCCAGCGAATGCTTCTATTGCCATCTGTTCTCTGCCGCCAACTCCCTCGGCATAAGATCGCAAATCCCTGCTGACGGCCGCGAGTACCGATCCGCCCCCTGTCAATACTTTGCCATCCTCATGAGCGACGGAGACAACGCCTATGGCATCGTCGAACGCTCTTCTTATTTCGTCGACAACGTGTTCTGTGCCACCTCGCAATAGAACCGAGACCGCCTTGGCTTCTTTGCATCCTGTGATGAATACCATATCCGAATCGCCAATTTTCCTCTCGTCAACCTTTGAAGCATTCCCAAGATCGTCTTTTGATAGGTCCTCTAGAGTAGTCACTACCCGCCCGCCTGTGGCCTTAGAGAGGGCTTCCATGTCGCTTTTCTTAGCCCTCCTAATCGCAAAGATCCCGGATTTTGCCATGTGGTGTTGCGCCAGGTCGTCTATCCCCTTTTGGCAGATGAGAACATTCGCGCCAGAGGCTGAAATCTTGTCAACTAATCCCTTGATGTAGGATTCCTCCTCATCCAAAAACTGAGACAGCATACTTGGATCTGTGATCTGTATCTTCGCATCGACCTCGGTCTTTTTGACCTCGATCGCTGAATTTACGAGAGCGATTTTTGCCCCATCTATGGCCCTTGGCATGCCTGAGTGCACTCGTTCTTTGTCAAGGATTATGCCATCAACGAGAGAGCTATCCTTGATTGATCCGCCTTGTTTTTTCTCTACCTTAACATCATCAAGATCAACGAAGATACCCTCATCATCGTGTTGGGCTACGGCGACAACTGCCCTGACGCAGATGTCTGACAGGAATTCCTTGACAGCGCCAGCGCTTTTTCCAGTTAGTGCTGTTTTCGCCACCTCAGCCAGTGTTTTCTCATCGACAGCTATGGCATGTGAATCGATGAGCTCGATGGCTTTATCGGAGGCCAGGCGGAAACCTTCGCAGATAACGGTTGGGTGAACGTTCTGCTCGATGAGATCTTCGGACCTTTTCAGAAGTTCGCCTGCAAGCACTACGGCTGTGGTGGTGCCGTCGAAGCAATGTTGCTCCTGAGTCTTGGCGATTTCTATAATCATCTTCGCAGCGGGGTGCTCTATGTCCATTTCCTTCAGGATCGTGGCCCCATCATTTGTAATTACGACGTCCCCCATGCTGTCTACCAGCATCTTGTCCATGCCCTTCGGCCCTAGGGTAGACCTCACAGCCTCAGCGACCGCTTTCGCAGCAGCAATGTTGTTGCTCTGTGCAGTTCTACCGCTGGTTCTTGTTGTTCCTTCCTTCAGGATAAATATCGGCTGTTGTGAGTTAGTCAATTCGACACCCCGTATGACAACCCACCCGAGGATCCGTCATAAGGGCTGCCACTGTCGGATAGCGATCATTGCTCTGGGTCAGTAGGCTCAGAGGGTGGTGAAGGAGGTTGTTCGAATATCGACTGGGCCCCTCCCAGCGCTGAGTTGGCAACCTTGTCCTCTATGGGTAGGAAGCTGGTGTAACTCTCAGGTTCAAAGTTGGTATACTCCTCCATCGGTCCGCCGGCCCCTCGGACAATTCTGAATGCTGCAACGAGAATGGCCAATGCCCCGATAACGCCTGCCGCGATTATTGCATAATTTCCAACTGTGAGGCCTATTTCCTCTACATCTGGACCTTCTTGGATAGGGTTAGACTTCACCATCCTCAACGGGGTACTGCTGCTCGTCTTGTCTATGTCAGTATCGACAAGCATGGTTAGGTCGAAATCCATAGTGTTGTCTTCCAGATTTCTCAGATTTGCCTCATTGATGACAACAGTCACCTTGACAAGTCGCAGTTCATCAGAATCCAAGACGAAATCCCGGTCCGCTGTATCGACTCTAGCATCAAAGACATTGAAGAATAAGTCTGATTGTCTGTCTATGTCAACCCGGACCAACTGTTCGTAGGACGGGTGAAGGTTTCTGATCGAGAATGATAGCTCATAGGAGCCTTCTTCAGTGATGGTTGTTAGTGCTTGTTCGGGAAAGATCTGGAGCCAACCGACAGATCCAACGTCGAATATCGCAGAGCCCGAGTCTGATACCACAATGTTTCTCTGTGCAGCAATGTCTGACCTAGCCTCCATGGAGACTGTCCTCTCCCCAAAGGTGCCAGAGTCGAAGCTGTAGGAAACCGTAACATTGTAGGACGAGCCTGGGGGAATCCATGGTGTCAGATCGTTATCCTCACCGCTTTGAACATTCACATCGTCAAGGTGGTCGAAAGAGAGTCTGTATCGGTCCAT
>CEUF01028701.1_pt1 | contig 10545 bp, 11 predicted proteins | sample 531461 | NCBI WGS metagenome assembly CEUF01 (sample SAMEA2623350, study PRJEB7988) | marine metagenome | biome: marine biome (ENVO:00000447); feature: surface water layer (ENVO:00002042); material: "saline water (ENVO:00002010), including plankton (ENVO:xxxxxxxx)" | depth 5 m | reverse complement strand
CCACTTTGTATTCTTCAACGATGGTCTTTTGCATTGATTGCTTTATGTGGTGCGTTGATGGCGATTCCTGGCTTAAATATATTTTTGAAAAAAAGTTTACAATTATTGGCAGGCTTATTTGCCTGTTGCGGCAGCGTAATTGCTGGCAGGCAAATTTATTTACAAAACCTTCCGTCTGACCAAATTCCAACTTGCGCTCCTCCAATGGATTTTTTAATGGACACTCTTCCATTTTTTCAGGCAATACAAACTATTCTTCTTGGTGATGGAAATTGTGCTGAGTATGAATGGAGGTTTATCTTAAATTTTGCTGAATGGGCTTTAATTTTCTTTATTTTGTTATTTATTTATAACATCTTCTTCTTACTGAAAAAGTCTTAAAAATTATTATTCTGTAGTATTACTACAACACAAAATGTAAAAAAATGCTTTTAAATAAGTATTCCTTGTTTGATTGACAATTTTTATCAAATATTTTCAAATTCACTACAATATTGATCATGTTGAGACTATTTTTTCAGATAAAGAATGTTGTAGAATCGATTAATTAAAGAATTTATGGAAACTAGCGCATTAAAAGAAATGTTCGAATTAAGTACGGAAGAGCTAATCAAGGCTGCTGTTGAAAATAAGGAAGGTGTTATAGCAAGCAACGGAGCTCTTTCTTTGGAGACTGGCCATAGAACAGGCAGAAGCCCAAATGATAGATACATTGTTGAAGAAGAAAGCACATCAAACCTAATTGACTGGGGAGAAATTAATAGGCCTTTTGATGCAGAAAAGTTCAGCCGTCTTTGGGATAAAGTTGAAGCATATTTAGCTGAGAAAAATCGTTATCTTTCAAAGGTTCATGTCGGTGCACACAATGATCATTACATACCGGTCAATGTAATAACTGAAAGTGCTGCTCACAGCATGTTTTCAAAATTAATATTTATTGATCCCATTGAATTTAACCCAAAAGCCAAAAAAGAATGGCAAATAATGAGTGCGCTCAATTTTGAATGTTCTCCTGAGGAAGATGGTACTAACTCAGATGGTTGTGTAATTATAAATTTTGCTGCTAGGAAAGTTCTCCTCGCAGGAATGAAATATGCTGGTGAAATGAAAAAATCTATGTTTTCTGCGCAAAACTTTTTAATGCCTGAGAAGAACGTTTTACCCATGCATTGTTCTTCTAATGTTAATAAGGATGGAAAAGTATCACTATTTTTTGGCCTATCTGGAACCGGAAAAACTACTCTTTCTGCTGATCCATCATGTTCATTGATTGGAGATGATGAGCATGGATGGGGTGATGGAACAGTATTTAATTTTGAGGGTGGTTGCTACGCTAAAACAATAGATCTTTCAAAAGAAAATGAGCCGGTTATTTGGAAAGCAATTAAACACGGCAGCATCATAGAAAATGTCTTTTTAGATGAAAAGGGAACTCCAGATTATTCAAATACTTCATTATCTGAAAATGGTCGCTGCTGTTATCCACGCACGCACATTGATGGTGCTGTTGAGTCAAATGCCGCAGGTGAACCTGAAACAGTAATATTTCTTACCTGTGATCTTACCGGGGTTATTCCTCCTGTTTCTATATTATCAAAGGAGGCTGCGGCTTATCATTTTTTAAGTGGCTATACTGCAAAAGTTGGGTCTACAGAAGTTGGTTCAACTGAGTCAATCGGTACAACCTTTTCAACATGTTTTGGGGCACCATTCTTTCCAAGGCCAGCTGGAGTATATGCAGACCTTTTAATGAAGAGAATAGAATCTTTCAATTCTAAAGTCTTCCTTGTAAACACTGGCTGGACAGGTGGGCCACATGGCATTGGATCGAGGTTTGACATACCCACAACAAGAAGAATAATAAACGCAATCCAGAATGGTGAGTTAAATGATGTTGAGACCGCTCATATTGATGGTCTTAATTTAGAGGTTCCTGTTGAAATTGATGGAGTTGATCCTAAAGTTTTGATTCCAAAAAATACTTGGTCAGATCAAGATGAATATGATCAATATTTACAAAATCTTATCAAACAATTTAAAGATAACTTTAAAAAATTCTCAGTAAGTGAAGAAATAGTTGCTGCAGGCCCAATCTAAATCAATTAAAAATCTATGACTTCTGATGTGTTTAATAGCTCTTTGAAGGCCTATAAAGAAAAAGGATTTTTTCAAGAACTTAAAATTTTCAGAGGCATTGAAAGAGAATCATTAAGGGTAGATAAAAATGGAAAAATATCGCAAAAAAATCATCCTAAAAATCTAGGATCTCCACTTACAAACAAAGATATAACCACTGACTTTGCTGAAGCCCTAGTAGAGCTTGTAACACCAACATTTGAATCACCTGAGGAGCTTTTTGATCACCTTAGTCTTCTTCATAAGTTTCTATTTAGCGAATTGGATGATGAAATGCTGTGGAACTTTTCGATGCCTTGCGCATTTACAAATGAAAAGGAAATTCGAATAGCTGAATATGGTAAATCCAACAGTGGAATGCTTAAGCATATTTATAGAAAAGGACTCAGATTAAGATATGGTTCGATCATGCAATGTGTTTCAGGCATTCACTATAACTTTTCCTTGGCAGAAAATTCTTGGAAAACTTTAAATGACAAGCCTGATCAGGATTATGTTAATGAAAAATATCTTGGAATGATTAGAAATATAAAAAGAAACTTTTGGTTTATCTTGGAACAATTTGGCTCATCTCCAATAACACATAAATCTTATTTATTCGATAGAGAGCATTCTTTGGAGAAATATAATGCAAATGATTTATTCCTGCCCTATGCAACTTCTTTGAGGATGAGTGATATAGGCTACCATAGCAATATTCAAGATTCACTCGAAATTAGTTATAACGGGCTAGATGAATTTATAAGCGCATTAATAAAAGGTATTAAAACCCCTGTAAAAAAATTTAATGATATTGGTATGTTTAATGATCTGGGAGTTCCACAACAAATTTCTACAGGAATATTACAAATTGAAAATGAACTATATGATATTGTTAGGCCTAAAAGATCTGGGCCGAGCGGATCACGACCAGCAACGCTATTGAAAAAAGGTGGCATAGAGTACTTAGAATTAAGGGGAATTGATATTAATCCATTCATACCTGAGGGTATTGATGTAAGTAAAATAAAACTTCTTGATATTTACATCGCTCACTCTCTAATTTCTGAGAGTCCTTTAATGTTAAATAAAGAGATTAAGGAAATTAAAGCAAATCAAAAAATCATGGTAAGTGAGGGAAGATTAAAAAATGTGATGTTAAATAAAGGTGGGGAATTGGTTTCTCTGACAGAATTAAGAAAAAATTTTCTAGCTGAATTAGAGCAAACTGCAGAGGCACTAGATGAATATTCAGAAGGTTATCTAGATGCGTTTTATCTCGAGACAAACAAAAATAAGCTGCCAAGTGAAAAAATATTAATTGACATGGAATCAAATGGTTTTGAATTTAAAGATTATGCTTTAAATCAAAGTAAAATAATTGCTGAAAATTATAATTCTTTCGATAGCTGTGATTTTTCTGCTCTAACTAATTCTGCGCAGGCATCAATTGAAAAATTAAGAATTCTTGAAGAAAGTTCGAGCATGGAAATTCATAAGTATGTAGAATTATATAATTCAAAAATCTAGGAATAATAATGAAAGCTTTGCAATGTGTAGAATTAGCCGGTCCTGAAAAACTAATATTTTCTGAGATAGAGGATCCTAAGCCAGGTAATGGTGAGGTTTTGATAGAAATTAAAGCTGCTAGTGTAAATTTTCCAGATGTTTTGATGATCCAAGGGCTTTATCAGAATCAACCACCAATGCCATTTATCCCGGGGGCTGAATGTTCGGGTGTAATAATAGAGATTGGTGAAGGAGTTAATAGCTGTGCTGTAGGTGATCGCGTTTTTGTTATGGCTGGGACAGGATGTTTTGCTGAAAGGCTTGTTGTTGATGCAACAAGAATTGCTTCAATTCCCTCAACAATGGATTTTCCCGTTGCAGCTGCACTTCCTATGACCTATGGCACATCTTTGTATGCTTTAAAACAAAGAGCAAACCTTCAGCCAGGAGAGACTTTATTAGTTTTGGGGGCTGCTGGGGGGGTTGGCATAAGCGCAGTAGAGATTGGAAAGGCTATGGGTGCAAAGGTAATTGCTGCAGCTTCCTCTGAAGAAAAAACAAAAATTTGTCTAGAACATGGGGCTGATGAGGTTTTCATTTATCCTTCTGGTAATCTTGATCGAGATCAACAAAAAGAACTTTCCAATAAAATTAAAGAGCTCACAGGAGGTCTTGGAGCAAACGTAGTTTATGATCCGGTTGGGGGGTCTTTTAGCGAACCGGCAATAAGGGCCATGGCATGGGAAGGAAGATTTCTTGTTATTGGTTTCGCTGCTGGAGAAATCCCTAAGCCACCCCTTAATCTTGCACTTTTAAAAAATTGCCAAATAGTTGGTGTTTTTTGGGGTGCTTGGACTTTAATGTTCCCAGCTGAGTATGAAAAGAATTTACAAGAGCTGTTTAAGCTGCATGCTGATGGGAAAATTAATCCTGAGATTTCTGATAGATTTTCGCTTGAGGAATCGGCTGCTGCTATTGCTCACTTAATGGATAGAAAAGCTAAGGGAAAGGTAATTATTGATGTTTAAGAAAGCAGGAATTTTATTTTTATGCTTTGCTTTGACACAATGCTCAGAAACAATAGATCTAATGGAAAGACCAATACATAAAAATAATAATACTTTTCAAAGTGAAGAATACAGGCTGCTTCCAATGGATGGAGCCTTCAATACAAGAGAACTAGGTGGCTATAAAACTACTGATGGCAAATCGGTGAAATGGGGCATGTTGTTTCGCTCAGATAAACTTAGTGATCTTTCCGAAAATGATCAACTCTACCTTCAAAGCCTTGGCATAAAAAGAATTGTTGATTTTAGGTCAGAGGGTGAAAAAACTGAAGATCCAAATATTATCCCAGAGGGAATAAACTATATTGAAACACCGATTAACGTCGATGGAGCAATGAGATCAAAGATAGAAGCAGTATTAAAAGGTGAAACTAAAAAAGAAATTAAAAGCTTTTTAGTGGATGCTAATAAAGAATTTGTAACTAACTATACAAGCGTATATGAAGATTTTCTAAGGGGTCTCATTGATGAAGATGGTCCAACACTATTTCATTGTACAGCTGGAAAAGATAGAGCTGGTTTTGCAGCTGCAATTACATTAATTGCTTTAGGGGTATCAAAGGAAGATGTAATTGAAGACTACATGAAAACCAACATTTTTACCAAAGATAAGATAGATGAAATGATAGATAAAATTAAGTTAATGAGTTTGTATCAGGCCGATGCTGAGATTCTGCGTCCATTAATTGGTGTTGAGCGAATATACATTGAAACAGCTTTTAAAACAGCAGAAGAAAAATATGGCAGTTTAGAAAATTTTATAAGAGAAGGTTTAAATATTTCTGATGAAGAAATTCAAATACTAAGAAATAAGTTTGTTGAAAGCTAACGGGGCGTTACAACTGACTGATAAGTAAGAAAGAACTTGTCTTCATCAAAAGGTGGTCTAAAAAAACCAGCATATTTTCCTTCAGGATTGATTAACAAAATATTATTCGAATGATTCTCTAGATGAGATATATGATTAGAATGCATATTTTTAGGTGGCTCTATTACCATGACGTTTAACTGGGTAGCAAGACTTAAAAGCATTGGCCTTTCTCCTCGAATTCCAATAAATGAACTGTTAAAAGCTTTTGCATATTTATCTACTTTATTTGCCGAGTCATTCTCTGGATCAATAGTTACAAGAAGGACCTGTTTATCTCTTAAGTCAAATCCTTTAGATGATAATGTAGAATATAAGTTTTTAATCAACGACATTGCAACCGGACACTCTGCAGGACACCTAGTAAAGCCAAAATAAATTAAGGTCCATTTTTCTTTAAAAACGTCTTTATTTATAAGTGAATCATTAGACGAAAAAAATTGGAAATCAGAAAATTCCTTAGGATTCGGAAATTGATAATATCCATTTACTAATAATTCATTTGGAGACAAATACCTTGGAGTAGTTAGCTTATTAATAAACAGAGATAGAACTGCGATCATAAATAGAACTATTAGTGTTAAAGAAATTTTTATATTTCTACTCATCTCTAAATTAAATAATGATCAATTAGCAAAGCAGCGAAAATAAGAAAAATATAATAAATTGAAAAAATAAATGTTGGAAATGCGTGTTCATTATCTTCATCGAAATATAATGCAAACGAGTAATACAAAAATATGCTTCCCAAAATCAAAGCTGAAATGAGGTAGAAAAGACCTGACATCATTACCACAAATGGCAATATGCTTACAAGAATCATGATGATCGTATAGAGAATAATTTGTAACTTTGTAAATTGAATGCCATGAGTAACCGGCAACATAGGAATATTTTCTTTTGCATAGTCATCTCTTCTATGAATCGCTAAGGCCCAAAAATGTGGCGGTGTCCAAGCAAAAATAATTAATACTAGAAGCAGTGAGTTTGGGTCAACTGAATTGGTAACCGCGGTCCAGCCCAATAAAGGGGGGGCAGCGCCCGCAAGGCCTCCAATAACTATATTTTGAGGAGTGGCTCTTTTAAGATAAACCGTATAAACAAATGCATAGCCAATTAAAGATCCCAAAGTAAGAAGAGCAGTCAGAGTATTAACATATAAAACCAATATGGCTGCTCCCAAAACACCTAAAAATAGAGCAAAAATTGATGCTTTAAAAGGAGAAATTTCTCCTTGAGGAATGGGTCTCTTTTCAGTCCTGCTCATATTTGCATCTACCTTTCTATCAATAATTTGATTTATGGCAGCTGCAGAAGAAGCACATAATCCAATACCAAGCATTGATAGACCAATTAATGAAAGTGGAGCCATGGTTTTAGTTGCCAATAATGAGCCAACAAAGGCACAAATTAACATCATTAAAACTACATTGGGTTTACATAATTCGTAGTAATTTTTAATCGTGCTATTCATCTTTCCAAATTACAAGATTAACCATTAGTGTTGCTAACAGTAATAATGCTGCGACCAAATTATGCGCGATCGCGATGTATAAAGGAAGAACATAAACAACATTCATTATTCCTAATGAAATTTGTGTGACAAGTATTACTCCTAAGGTTGAAGCTAAAGGAGCTGCACTAGAAAACCAAAGCCTTGAGATTAATATCAAAAAAATTATCGTTAATACTATTGCGCTTATTCTGTGTGAGTAATGAATGGCAACTCTTGCTTCATTATCTAATAATCCATATAAGTAGTTTGGGCCTACTTCTTGAGCAAGATTAAACCCCTCACTAAAATCCATTTCTGGAATTAGCTTACCCTGACAAGTTGGAAAATCTGCGCATGCTAAGGAAGCATAATTTGTACTAGTCCAAACGCCTAAAAATATTTGAACTATTAATGCGAATAAAGCAATCCCTCCAATAACTTTCAAGTGGCCAATATTGTGATTTTTTATACCATCAGTTGTTTTTAAAAAAAGGTAAAAAAATAAACTCAGTGTAAAGAAACCTCCAAATAAGTGACCAGTTACAATAATGGGTAATAGCTTTAAACTAACAGTTAAATAACCAAATAAGCCCTGACAGCAAATAAAAAATAAAAGAAAAGAGGTTATTGCTTTTATTTTTTTAGGTAATTGGTATTTAAACGCAAAATAGACCAATAATATTGCAAGAAATCCCAATGCAGCAGCAAAGTACCTATGAACAACTTCAGGGATTGCCTTATCAATTTCATAAGGAAATTGAGGATATCTCGATTCGGCTAATTGAATTTCAGCTTCGGTAGTTGGAAAAACTACAAAGCCATAACATCCTGGCCAATCTGGGCACCCTAAGCCAGCATCAACCAGGCGGGTCCATGCTCCCAAAGCAATTACAATAAAGGCGAAACAAATACCAAATAATGAAAGCCCTCTAATTATATTCATATTAAAACCTTTAAATCTTTTAATATTAATTTTGGATCCATTGAAACTGGGAAATACATCACTGCCCGACCATATGGATCAATAATAAAAATCTTTTGTTGCTCGAAATATTTTGGATCTTCAATAATCAACTTTTCATAGAGTTGATCCTCGGTATCAAAAATTACATATGTTCTAGGATAATCCTTAAGTTGATCTGAAATATTGTTCTGACTATATGTAAATACAACTCTTTTAAGTTTATTTATATCCCTATTGAGAGCAACATTTAATTGACGCATTAAATAGAGAGCTTGTTCAATATCTGAATCTTTTGATGCATAAGTAGCAAAAAGCCATTTACCGTCTTGAAATTTAAGACTTTCATTCTCGATACTTAAACCGATACTAGTTACATCAAAGTAATCATAAAAGAATGTCCCGTTATTTTTTGTATTTTTTGGAGAAAAGCCTGATTGAAAAAATAAGGTTGAAGCAAAAAGTACCAATAAAGGAGTTAATAACAAAAATGCTAAAAATAGTTTACTTTTCATGACTCTTTGTTAATTGCGTAAATGAACATGCTGAATAAAACGATGCTCATGGTAAACCATTGCAGGGCATAACCATAATGCTTGGTGGGCGTTATAACAAAAGGCTGAAGGGGAATATACTCCTCAAGAAAACTAGAACCTGGCTCTAATATAAGAACCATGTCGAAAAAATCCTCGTTAAATACAGCTTCAACAATGGTAGGTAATTTTGTCTGTGAAACAATTGGCCATTCTTTTGAAAAAATATCATCGCCTGCTAGTACTTCTTTTTCGGGTTTTAAAAGACTACCAACTATTCTTAATCTTTCTGACTGAAAATCAATATCGGGAAGTTCGCCTCTTGTCTTGCCTTGAGGAATCCATCCTCTATCAACAAAAATCGCTTTTTCATCAAAATAGAACGGGGTATAAATTTTGTATCCAACCTGTCCATCATTAATTTGATTATCAATCAAAACTTGTCGAGATGAATCATAAAACCCCTCGACAAAAACACGGCTCCAAGCAGCAGATAAATCATTTAGGGGAAGTGGAGGATTTTTCTGCATTTCGTTGAAAGCTTTCATCTTTAATGCCTTTGATTCAGCTCTTTCAATTTGCCAAAAGCCTAGAGAGATAAATAACAAAGTAAAAAAAACAGAGAATAAACTCAAGGCTTTATTATTTTTGATAAGTTTAATTGTTAAAAATTTCATGTTTTAAAATGATATAATTCAGTTATGCTGAAATCCCTTATAGCAATTGTAATCATCCTTATATTTATAAGCTTATTTAGTAGTTTATTCTTTCTTTTCAAGGACCAAGGACAAGGCAAACGTTCTGTATACAGCCTTGGTTTCAGAGTTACGATGGCTGCATTACTGTTAATCTTGGTGTCATATGGTTTATATACTGGTGAGCTCGGAAATAAAGTGCCTTGGGGCTCTTGATTTAAAGTATATAAACAAAAAGAAATAACATTACCCAAACTACATCTACGAAATGCCAGTACCAGGAGGCCGCTTCAAAACCAAAATGGTTATGTGGATCAAAATGATTATATAAAACTGATCTAGACAGCATTATTGCAAGCATAAGTCCACCCATCATTACATGGAAGCCGTGAAAACCTGTAAGCATGAAAAATGTTGATCCATAAATGCCTGAGTTTAAGGTCAATCCGTAATGTGCATATGCCTCATAATATTCTAGTGCCTGAAGACCCACAAAAAATAGTGCAAGGGCAACCGTAACCCCAAGCCATTTATTAAAGCTTTTCTTGTTATCATTTTTTAGAGCTAAATGCGCAAAATGAACAGTTACACTGGAGCTTAAAAGTACAATTGTATTCCAAAGAGGAAGCCACATTAATGCTTTTCCCCAGCCTGGCCAACTCATATTTTTATCAGCTAGTTCATAAGCCGAACCAGCATCTGGAGTTGACATAACGGGCCAAGACGATTCAAATCCTTGCCAGAGCATGTTTGCAAGTCCTTTCTCACCTTCTCCACCAAGCCAAGGTACTGAAAAATTCCTGACATAAAACAGTGCTCCAAAAAAAGCTGCGAAAAACATGACTTCTGAAAAAATAAACCAAGCCATACCAAAAACAAAAGATTGCTGAAGCTGAGCACTATCAAGGCCTGCAATATGCTCTCTAATGACAGCCCTAAACCAAAAATACAGAGTAGCTCCAAAGGCTGCAAGACCTGAATAAAGTATGTATGCTGAATTGCTGTCTGTTTTACCTAAATCATTAATTGTTCCCGCAGCACCCATAACTAGCAAAAAAAGAGCTATTGCTAAATATATTGGGTACTTGCTTTGTTCTGGTACATAATACTTTTGATAGCTCATACCGATGGCTCCATTTTATGATCATTGCCATGATCGCTTTGAAGATCTTTGCTTAGTTGAACCTTATCATAATCAGTTACGTCAAAAATTGTATAAGAGAGAACAACGCTGTTTATTGATTTGGGCAGCGCATCTTCAAAAATAAGTCTAACAGGTAATAGAGCCTCCTCACCTGGAGC
>CEUF01050417.1_pt1 | contig 10585 bp, 14 predicted proteins | sample 531461 | NCBI WGS metagenome assembly CEUF01 (sample SAMEA2623350, study PRJEB7988) | marine metagenome | biome: marine biome (ENVO:00000447); feature: surface water layer (ENVO:00002042); material: "saline water (ENVO:00002010), including plankton (ENVO:xxxxxxxx)" | depth 5 m | reverse complement strand
GGTGGAGGTTCAGGGGCTATTGTTTACGATTTATTTACTGATTTATCATTAGCAGGATCTACTAGTTCAGCTACATCCATACAGACTCCTTTAATAGAATTTACAGATGGTGATGATGCGATTACAATAGCTGATGGTGGTGGCGTAACCATGGCAAACGGGATTACATCTACAGCCGCAGCCAACACATTTGGTGCTACTAGTTTTAATGATGCGGACATTACAAATGTTGGAAGTATACAGCTAGATTCGATAGCCGGTGATGGAGATACGAATACAAGTATTACTTTTTCAGGTTCAGATGTTATTACGGTTGCAACAGGCGGTACAACTGCCATGACTATAGATGCTTCTCAAAACGTGACAATCGCTGGGGACTTAACAATAACTGGCGATGATCTTGTTATGGGCACTAACACAGCAGGACACTTACTTATTGCTGACGGCACAAACTTCAACCCAACAGGTGTAGGTGATTTATCAGAAATATCTACTGTTGCAAATGATGACGTGTTATTAGCTGTTGACACGTCTGGTGGTGGTTTGAAAAAGGTAACTCGTAGCACGTTAGTCGCAGGGCTTGCGACTTCTTCTGGAATATCTAATATTGTGGAGGATACTTCTCCTCAGCTTGGAGCTAATTTAGACACTAATTCTCATAATATTTTAATTGACGATGCACATTTTATAGGTGATGAGAATGGTAACGAACAGATAATATTTCAAACTACAAGTTCTGCGGTTAATCAGTTTGATGTTACCAACGCTGCCACAGGTAGCCCACCAAAAATATCTGCTACCGGTGGGGACTCTAATATTGATTTTGATTTAGAAGCAAAAGGCACAGGACATGTAACGGTTAGAGGTAACTCTAATTCTGGGGCAATACAGTTTAATTGTGAAGCTAATACTCACGGTCAAATTGTTATAGCTCAACCTCATTCTGCTGGCGTTACTAACACACTTACCTTACCTGCAGGAAGCAGTTCTACTTTGGTATCTCTTGTTTCTACAGATACACTAACAAACAAAACTTTAACAGAACCTAAATTTGCTGATGGTGGCTTTATTGCTGACGCCAACGGGGCAGAAATGTTAGTGTTTCAAACAGTTAGTTCAGCAGCTAATGCCGTTGAAATAACAAACGCAGCAGCAAGTGGTGCAGTTGTTATAGGAGCCATGGGTAGTGACAGTAATGTAGATATTGATATTACACCAAAAGGCACAGGTGAGATAAATATTGCAGCAGGTAATTTAAACTATGCAAGCACCGCTATAACTTCTACAGGTGCTGAACTCAATCTAGTAGACGGATCAAGTGCAGGGACGATTGTTAATAGTAAAGCAGTTATTTATGGTTCTTCTGGTGAAGTAAACGCTACAACATTACAGATAGGTGGCACGTCAATCACAACCACAGCAGCCGAGATAAATCTAATCGACGGCGGTACATCCAGGGGTACGACTGCATTGGCTGACGGGGACGGTATACTTGTTAATGATGCAGGCACAATGAGAATGACCACCGTAGAAACAGTAAGGACTTATATGTCAGCTAATTCAGCAACAACAGGAAAAGCAATCGCTATGGCTTTGGTTTTTGGATAAAAAGGAGTAAAAAATGTCAGCACCAAATTTAGTCAATGTAGCAACGATAACAGCCAAATCAGATTCTCTGTTACTAACTGGAACAAGTGCTACAAAATTATTAGAAAACACGGCAAGTTCAGGAAAAGTAATTAAAGTAAATTCACTTGTTGTAGCAAACGTAGATGGCTCAAGCGCAGCTACGATCACAGTTGGGATTTATCCCCAAGATGATATAGCAGGTACACCTGTTCTTATTGCTTCAACAATATCTGTCCCTGCTGATGCTACTTTAGTTGTTATTGATAAAAACATGGGTTATTATTTAGAAGAAGACACTTCAATAGGTGTCACAGCAAGTGCAGCAAATGATTTAACTTGTCACGTTACATATGAAGAGTTGTCCTAAAGGAGCAATAAATGGGAACTCGTTATCTAGGTGGATACATAACAGCTACCGAACAAACACCTTCATCATCTTCTGCCACTGGAGTGTGGGATTTAAGAACACATTCTAAAGAACTTGTAGCAGACGCTTGGCAAAACCCTACCCCAGCTGGTAGAGCATTATTTGGTGGTGGTTACGAGTCTGCTGTGGTTAATACAATAGAATTTGTTGACATAGCCACAACAGGAAACGCTGCTGATTTTGGAGATTTATCAACTGCTACTTATTATGGGGATGCTGTTTCCTCTTCTACAAGGGGAGTTTGGGGAGGAGGATTTAATGCTGCTGGTTCTTATGTAAACGAGTTGCAATATGTTTCTTTGGGAAGTGCAGGCAATTCACAAGATTTTGGTGATTTAGAAGCAGCAAATAGACAGCCTATGGCACTTAGTAACAGTACTAGAGGAGTATTTGCAGGTGGACTAAACCCAGGATACTCTAATATTATTCAATATATTACTATAGCAAGCACTGGTAACACTACAGATTTCGGTGATTTAACAGCCTCAAGATTTGGTGGAGCTGGAACAAGTTCATCTACAAGAGGATTATTTATGGGTGGTTGGGTAGGAGATGCTACTAATGTAATAGATTACATTACAATAGGATCGACAGGAAATGCTATTGACTTTGGTGATTTAACAACTGGTAAGGGTTCTTATTTTGGTGCAACAGGTTCTAATGTTAGGGGTTTATCTATGGGTGGTCAAAGAAGTTCTACTTATTCATACGATAAAGTTGATGTAATTGATTATGTCACAATAGCCTCAACTGGAAATGCTTCTGATTTTGGAGATTTAAGTGCAGCAAATTACGCTAACAGTGCAACTTCTAATAATACAAGAGGTTTGTCAGTTGGGGGTTCATCACCTAGTGCAAATGTTGATATTCTTGAATATGTAACTATAGCGTCTACTGGAAATGCAACAGATTTTGGTGATTTATCAGCTGCTCGAAGTGCTTTAGCAGCTGTTTCAGCAAGTCACGGAGGACTTCAATAATGGTCAGATATGTTGGAGGAATTATTACAACAGCAAATACTGACCCTACTACTTCTGCATCTAGTGGAGTGTGGCAGATACAAGAAGCGTTAACGAATATTCAAGGAGAAACTTGGCAAGTTCCTTTACCAGCAGGTAGAGCATTATTTGGTGGTGCTGTTCCAAACGCACATAAAACTGATATTGATTATATTGATATCAACACTACTGGTAATGCTCAAGATTTTGGAAACTTAACAGAGGGTGCTTATTATATTACGGCTGTTTCTTCTTCTACTAGAGGTGTTTGGGCAGGTGGATATCATCCTAGCCGTAAAGACGTTATTCAATATGTTACGATCGCAAGCACTGGTGATTCAACTGATTTTGGAGATTTAAGTGAAACTGCTTATCTTGGAAATGGTTTTTCAAATACCACAAGAGGAGTGATGGCTCTTGGAAATACTGGTAGTGCTACCAATATCATAGAATATATTACGATCGCAAGCACTGGTAATTCAACTGACTTTGGAGATACCACTGAGGCTCGTTTTGGTATGGGTGGCTTTAGCTCACCAACAAGGGGTATATTTTCAGGTGGTAATTCTGGTAGTAGAGTTAATACTATTGATTATGTCACTATTGCTTCAGCAGGTAATGCAACTGACTTTGGCGATTTATTAGCAGTAAACAGTAGAGGTGATGGAACAAGTTCTAGCACCAGAGGGTTACATCTAGGAGGAAATACTGGAAGTTATTCAAACGTAATACAATATGTAACGATTGCTTCTACTGGTGATGCCACCGACTTTGGTGATTTAAGTGCAGCAAAAGAAGAAAACTCAGCAACATCTAATGGAATAAGAGCTGTAAATGCAGGTGGTGAATATGCTTACACTAGAACAATCGATTATGTGACAATCGCTTCAACAGGAAATGCTCAAGATTTTGGTGATTTAACAACAGATAAAAGTTCGCATGGAGCTTGTTCAGAAGGTCATGGAGGATTAGGATAATGGCGTATAAAGTGATAAAATATAGATTAGAAGCAGATGGTACGATACCAACTTATTTAAAGTTTGGTGTCACTCAATTAACAGGAGGAATGTACCCTGTTTTTGATAGTGGCACGGCTAGTCCAAGAGATTATGTTATGCTTGGTATAGCAGATGATGGAGCTGATATATCAACATCAGAAGGAGAGATAGCTAGTAAAGATGACTTAACAAGTTACCTTACAACAGCAAGTAATGGCAAAGGTTGGAAGCAAATCGCAAGCGATGGAAGTGAAGAAAATTTTGTACCTGCTGATGCTTCTACAGCAATATGGAATGATTTAACAACCTTAAATGGTGGATAGTATGAAAAATAGTTTAACTGTTAAAAATTTAGAAAACACACTTACAGATGTAAAACCTGAATATAGAACTATGTTGAAAAACATAGAAGATAAAATGCCTGCCGTGCAACAAGCATCAAGTAATTTTTATAAATCCCACTCACAGTTTATGAATGTTATGCTTGACGTTACAGCTATCACACCAATACGTTCAATCAAACATTCTTTAGCTGAAATAGAAAAAACAAAAAGTGCTTTGCAAGAAGCTCAAATTAATATGGAAAAACAAAAGATAAAAATTAAAAAGAAACAAAGAAAATTATTAAAGTGTAAAGATGATTTAGATAGAGAGATGCTACAGGTTAAAATATTTGAAGCTCAAACAGGTTTGGCAAACTCTCAAAATAATGTTCAAGCTGCAATAAGAAAGTTGAACTTTTTTGTTAATCAATATGAAAGTTTGCTTGAGCATCTTGGGGTTACAGAAATTACAGAAGAAATGTACGAAAAAGAGGAATATAAATATCATATTATGACTTGCATGAAACAAGCCTTAAACTCAGCTCGACCAAGAGGAGGTATGATTGACGAAGGTAATATGATTTATATATTTGATTTAGGTATTAATGGTGCTCAAGCACAACTTGAAGTTATAAATTATTTAGAAGCTGAAAACGAAATTGTTAAGAGTGGCAAAGAGCCAACACATGAAATGACGATGAAATGGTTAGAAGCTTGTGCAGAGAGATGGGCAAATGATTCTAAAGTATTTGCAGAACGTAGGGGATTTAAACTACTTGACGAAGAATCTTTAACTAATAAACCGAAAATAACATATGCAGCTGAATAAGGAGTATTATGCCTGATCCATTAACAATAGGACTCGCTGCATTTGCAGCCATAAAAAAAGGTATTGAGATAGGAAAAGACCTTTCTCAAATGTCCAAAGATTTTGGGCAGCTGTATGATTTCATTGATGAACAAAAAGAAATAAAGAAAAAAGGTAGCAAGAACGATGTCTTAGCTAATTACATCGCTTATGAAAAAGCAATGGATATGGAGAGGGAGCTTACTCGAATTATACAACAAACGAGAGGAGCTTCTGGTCTTAGAAAATTTAAACAAATGCAACAACAGGCAAAAGAGCAAGAAAGACAAAGTAAATATGCAGCTATGCAACGTGCAGAAAATATTAAACAAATTTTAGGAATTACTTTTGGTGCGTTATTATTTATAGGAGCTTTGGCTGCATTAATATATTTTGCTGTTAAATATAGTGATAAGGTATGATTAATAATATTAACATATTTCTAGTAATGATTTTAGCCGCCGCTTGGCTTGTTGCTATTTATTTTCCCCCTAAATGGTTAATAATAAAATGATAGATAGTTTTCATGTTGATAGAAGAAAAAATAAAATGAAAAAATTAGATCCCGATAGCGAGTTTAACAAAGCAGATAAAAATGGTGACGATGTAATAAGTCATCAAGAATTAGAAGATGAAATCCTTCGAAAGAATGCTTCTCTTGATAGAGAAGAGCGTAGAATACGCATGGAAAATGCTGACAAGAAAGAAGATCAGCAACGCTACATGGTTTGGTTTTCTATGCTTACAGTAACAATTTTAATTATTGTCGTTCTTATACCAGGTTTAATACCTGTTGAAAGGCTCGATCATATTGGACCGATACTAAGTACATTTTTAATTTCGAATATGGGTGTGATTGGCACATTCTTTGGTCTTTCTGCATGGACTAAAAATAAAACAATGGAAAATGGTAAATGAGATGTTGGCATTGTAAAACAGAACTAATTTGGGGTGGAGATCACGATATTGAGGAAGAAGAAGATTACTATGAGATGGTAACAAATTTAAGCTGCCCAAAATGTGATACTCATGTTGACGTTTATTTACCTAAAAAACACTTTAGGGAGAGAGAAGAATGAGTTTGATAGGACAACTAGTAGGACCAGTAAGTAGCATTCTTGATAAAGTTATTGAGGATAAAGATCAGAAAGCAAAACTCGCACATGAGATTGCAACGATGTCTGATACCCATGCTCAACAAGCTTTACTGGCACAACTTGAAATTAATAAAGCTGAAGCACAATCAGGTAGTTTATTTAAGGGCGGCTGGCGCCCCGCAGTTGGTTGGATTTCTGCGCTTGCGTTCCTGTACCATTTTATACTACAACCTTGTATTATTTTTTTAGCTACTTTATTTGGTGCAGAAATACCTGAACTTCCAGAGTTTGAAATGGGAACTCTTTTAACTGTATTGGGAGGGATGCTTGGTATCGGTGGTTTGAGGACCTATGAAAAACAAAAAAAACTTACAAAGTAAAAGTGTTTGCGAGGTATGTAAAACAGAAAAAAATAAATATTGGGTTTATAAAATAAATAAAACTTGGGTAGAAATGGATGAAGTTTGTCTAGCGTGTTTAAAAAAAGAAAGAGAAAAAAATGGAAAAAAACTTTAATTTATCTCTAAAAATGTTATTAAAACATGAGGGAGGTTATGTTAATCACCCACGAGACCCTGGAGGAGAAACTAATCATGGCGTGACTCGTAACGTGTGGGAACGATGGGTAGGACGACCCGTAAAAGATGGAGAGATGAAAAATTTAACGCAAGAAGATGTTGCACCTGTGTATAAAGAGCAATACTGGAATCGACTCAAAGGAGATTTACTTCCTGGCGGGTTAGACTTTTTTCTTTTTGATTGGGGCGTAAACAGCGGAACAAGTCGTAGTGCAAAAGCTTTGCAGGGAATTATAGGGGCAACTCAAGATGGAGGGATAGGTCCTAATACGTTGAAAAAGCTAAGTGACTATGATACAAAAGAAGTATTACACAAGATGCACGACAAAAGACAGGGGTTTTATGAGGGATTAAACACATTTGATACCTTTGGAAAAGGTTGGACAAGACGTAACAAAGAAGCATTAGAACAATCACTTGAATTAATTTAGAGAGTATTATGCCCGTAAAAAAATTAACATTTAGACCTGGAGTTAATAGAGAAAACACTCGGTACGCTAATGAAAATGGTTGGTACGAGTGCAATAATGTTAGGTTTAGGCAGGGTAGTCCTGAAAAAATAGGTGGTTGGAAACAGATAAACTCCACTACATTTGATGGAATAGCAAGATCTCTTCATAATTGGATTACATTAACAGGGCAAAACTTAATAGGTGTGGGCACTAACCTTAAATTTGTTATTGAAAATGGTGGAGCTTACAATGATGTTACTCCTATACGAACAACGACATCTGCAGGCGATGTAACTTTTAGTGCTTCGAATACAACATTAAGTGCAGACGTTACTTCCGCCAGTGCAACCACCATAGCGATAACAGATGCTACGGGGTTTCCTATATCTGGGAAAGTTTTAATAGGTAGTGAAATTGTAGATTACACAGGCATAACTGATAACACGTTAACAGGCTGCACAAGAGGGGCATCTAAGTTGGTTGATGATGTGTCAACAAGTACAACTGCAGCTACGCACAGTTCTGGAGCAGCTGTAACGTGTTTTACTATATTAGTAACAGATTCAAATCATGGGGCAACTGAAAATGATTTTGTGACTTTTAGTGGGGCAGCTACTTTGGGTGGTAACTTCACAGCTTCTGTTTTAAATCAAAATTATCAAGTTGTAGCTGTGGAAACAGCAGACACATACACTATAACCGCTAAAAGTTTTAGTGAAGATACTTTAAAATTTACAAACGTGGCTTCTACTTCGTCAGACTCAGGGAACGGAGGAAGCAGTGTAGTTGGAGCATATGAATTAACAACAACGGCAACGTCATCTACAGAGTTGACGGGTTGGGGTGCCGGTGGCTGGGGTGCAGGACCTTGGAGTTCTGGAGAACAAAGCACAGAAGTTCTTCGTTTATGGGCACAAACTAATTTTGGAGAAGATTTAATTTTTGGTCCAAGAGGAGGGCGTTTATATTATTGGGACGCAAGTGTAGAAACCCCGTTTAGCACAAGAGCTGTCGAACTATCTACACGAGCAGGTGCTTCAGACGTACCTGTGGTGCAGAATAACATTCTTGTATCTGACATAAATAGATTTGTTTTTTGTTTTGGAACAAATAGTATTGGTTCCTCTACTCGTGACCCCATGTTAATACGTTGGTCAGACCAAGAAAGCGCTGTAAACTGGACACCGGCTGCTACAAACCAAGCAGGTAGTTTACGTTTATCTCGTGGAACAGAGATAGTAACAGCATCACAAGCTCGACAAGAGGTTCTTGTCTGGACGGATTCTTCTTTATATTCTTTACAATATGTGGGTATAGGTTCAGGTGTATGGGGCGCTCAACTCGTAGGTGAAAAGATATCCATAGCTTCTCAAAACTCTGTTGCTTATGCTAACGGTGTTGCGTATTGGATGGGTACAGATAAATTTTATCAGTATGATGGTCGTACACGCACACTGCCTTGTGATATTCGTAGGTATATTTTTACCGACATAAATGCAGAACAATACACTCAAGTTTTTGGAGGCAGTAACGAAGGGTTTAATGAAGTTTGGTGGTTTTATTGTTCGGCTAATTCTAGTAACATAGATAGATACGTTATCTATAATTACGCAGAAAACATTTGGTATTATGGAAATATGGCACGTTCTGCATGGTTAGACTCAGGGCTACGTGACTTTCCATTAGCAGCCACATATAACTCCAGATTAGTAAACCATGAAGAGGGTGTAGATGACAATGAAACAGGCACAGCAGCTGCCATATCCTCTTTTATTACTTCTGCTGAGTTTGATTTAGATGATGGGCACCAATTTATGTTGACTTCTCGCATGGTGCCTGATGTATCTTTTGAAGGGTCCACGGCATCAAACCCTGTCATAGATATGACTTTATTTGGTTTAAGTTTTTCAGGTTCTGGGTTCAATGACCCTGCCTCAGAGAGTGGAGTAAACACAGGTGCAGTAACTCGCACAGCTACGTCACCTGTAGAAGTTTATACTACGCAAATACACACGAGAGTTCGAGGTCGCCAAATGGCTATGAAGATTGAATCTTCTACCACAGGTGTACAATGGCAGTTGGGTAGTCCTCGAATAGATGTTCGTCCAGACGGGAGAAGATAATGCCTACAGAATATACAGTACAATTTAAAGCTCCGGCTTTACCATATCCTCCAGAAGAATATGACGCTGCTAGCTTTAATCAATTTAACAGTGTTTTACGTTTATATTTTGAACAGCTAGACAACACATTAAGAGATACTAGCATTATAGATAAATCAGATGCTCAAGGGTGGTTTTTAGGATAATGGCAAACACATTTGTAAACGCAAAAGTAGATTTAACATCCACAAGTGTAACAACTTTATATACTTGTGCTGCGAGCACTACTGCTATCGTTAAATCTATACTTGTTTCAGAAGACTCAGGCAATGCAGATACAATAACAGTTACCTTAACAAGCGACTCGAACGTGTTTAGTCTGTTTAAAACTAAATCTGTGAGTGCAAACGGCACAGTTGAATTGCTATCTGCTCCTTTAGTTGTACAAGCAACTGAAATATTAAAAGTTACAGCCGCTTCAGCTAACAGGCTACATGTTGTTGCGAGTATATTGGAGCTGACATGACCCAGTTAATCGACAGTAAAAAACAAAAGTTAACGCTAAACCAAGTTATTCTTTTATCTTTGTCTAATTTAAGTAGTATAGGGGCATTAGAAACAGACATTAAAACAGCGAGCGATAGACTAATAGGGATGCTTTCTAATAAAGAAATAAAAGGTATGCAAATAGGAAATACTTTATTTGTAATGGGTAAAGACGAGGGTAAAAATAATAAAAAGATGCAAGGTGAAGTTTATAACGCAGATGCAAGAATAAATTTTATAGATAATCTTGTTAAACACATGGCATATCTACAGGAAATGGGTGTGACTGATTATAGACTAGAGATAAAAAATAATAGATTAATTAGGGCGTACAAAGCTTTAAATAGTCGTCTTAAAAAATTTGGCACTCGATCAGCTGTGATGCCAGTTGAAGGTTTAAATAATCTTTTAGTAAAGTTTGGTAAAAAACCCATAAAGGTAGAAGATGGCAAACGTAGGTAATTATACAAAAACGGACCCAGAATATTTTTTAATTACTGAATATGGGTATAAGTTAGGTGATGATGGCGGAGTAGTTGATCCGACCACCGGGTCTGTTTTTGGAGAAAAAGCTTTAGACGCCGCACT
>CEUF01021447.1_pt1 | contig 10767 bp, 6 predicted proteins | sample 531461 | NCBI WGS metagenome assembly CEUF01 (sample SAMEA2623350, study PRJEB7988) | marine metagenome | biome: marine biome (ENVO:00000447); feature: surface water layer (ENVO:00002042); material: "saline water (ENVO:00002010), including plankton (ENVO:xxxxxxxx)" | depth 5 m | reverse complement strand
ACCTCAATAATTCGCTGCATGAAATATCTCATGAGTATTTTTTCCTCAACTACTTTCCAACCGATTCTAAAAAAGTGCCTTGCTGCACGGCCAACCTTGAATATACCAAAATAAAGAAAGTCGAAAATGCGTAAAGGAAGGATTTTTGTTGCATCATTTTCTAAGGGCGTATTTTTAAGACTGATGTCTGGTTTTCTAGTGAATAATTTAACCAATTTATGTGAAATCTTTGGGTTGTTCTTCCACTGAGGATGTATAGTACGGTAGTATTTTACTCCCCCAATTTCAAAATCATCAATCATTGATTCTCGGTTTGGATACCATGGAGAAGTCAAGCCAACTAATTCATTGGATTGGTTCGTTAAAATTTTCTGAGTTCGTATTGCATAACCATTCACGTCAGGTGGACTGTTTGCAAGTACATGCAAAACCTTCATTCAATCACCATTATTTTCGATATAATTTATCAGAACATCAGCGATTCTATGTGCAGCTTTGCCGTCCCACATTTCGGGAATTCTACCAGATTTACCACCTGTGGTTAATGCATCAAGAGCTGTTGATTTGATTAATTTTGGATCACAGCCAACAATTGTATTGGTCCCTTCAGTGACGGTAATTGGTCGCTCGGTATTTTCACGCAAGGTTATGCAAGGAATTCCAAGTGCAGTAGTCTCTTCTTGCAAGCCTCCAGAATCTGTTAACACAAGTTTTGTTTTAGACATTAGTGCCACAAAATCAAGATAACCAACCGGACCAGTAATTTTGATCCTTGAAATCGACGCTATCCGCTCATAGAGTGAGAATTGTTTGGCCATTTTTTCGGTTCTTGGATGCATAGGAAAGACAATTTGAATTTCCTGGCCGATCACTTCCAATGCTGAGATTATCCCAGCAAAAATTTCCTTATCATCTACATTGGAGGGTCGATGTAAAGTCAGGATGGAATAATCATCCTCTAGTCCTAAATCATCCTGTATAGAACTACTTTCTGCCCTGGAAAGATTGTTGTAAAGACTGTCTATCATTACATTCCCTACCCGAATAATCCGCTCTTCTGCGATCCCCTCTGCTCGAAGATGCTGATCTCCATCAGGTGATGGTGTGAGTAGTAAATCGGCTACTGAATCAGTCAAAACCCGATTAATTTCCTCCGGCATATCTCGGTCAAATGACCGTAGACCTGCTTCAACATGCGCACATGGAATACCCATCTTTGCACAGACAATCGTACAGGCAACTGTCGAATTTACATCGCCAACTACGACTACCATTGAGGGATCTTTTTCTTGGCAAATTTTCTCAAATTCAATCATTACTGTTCCAGTTTGATAAGCATGGCTACCACTACCAATTCCCATGTAAATATCTGGCTTTGGCATGTCCAAATCATCGAAGAATACCTTTGACATATTATCGTCATAGTGTTGCCCGGTGTGAAGTAAAATCAATTCTTGACCACGTGATTGCAATTCAGCATAAATTGGTGCAATTTTCATGAAATTCGGCCTGGCGCCAACCACTAAAATAATCGGTTTAATCATTAATTCACATCCTCAATCAATTTAATTTCTTTATCGATAGTTATCTCTGATGCAGATTGTTGGCGCACACGTTCTGCTGCATTTTTAGACATTATTCCAAACAATTCCTTATCTTCTACCAATTTTATTATACCTTTTGCCAATAATTCATAATCCTCATCTGGACCTAAAATCGCACAGTTTTCATCAACGAATTCTGGTATTGCTGAAACACTATTTGTAACTGGAACTAAACCTGCGGACATAGCTTCATCTCTGGAAACGCCATGTGAATCCCACCTGGTTGGAGTTAAAAATATCCCATAATCATCAAATATCGACTCATATTCTTCATTTGACAGAAAACCTCTTCTGAGTTCTACATTGCTGAATTGAAGTAATGGTTGAGTGACTTCTTCAAACAATTCACCTTCACCGCAAATTAATATTTCCATATTACTAAATTCATTATGTTTTGATAACTCTAATATTACGTTAACAGAGATATCATTCGCGTACTTTCTTGATGCAAACGTCCTTATGGAAAGAATCTTCATTCTCTGACTAACATCTTTGGTATTATATGAGAATCTCTTAGTGTCTATCGGATTGTGTATCACATGATATTGATCACCGGTAAGTTTGATTCCTACGTCAGTAAATACCTCTTCGGAAAAATATTTTGAAACAAATACCATACGCATGTTGGATTGGAAATTTGAAAATACATTCCTCCAAAATTCCATCCTCTTTTTGCTTATTCTCTTTGCCTTTTTATGTTCATCTGAATTGATATAGTTAAATTTTCTACGCTGGTATGGCTGTATTTCTGCGCCATGAGCCCAAATGAAAATATTCACATCTCTAGGCAATTTAGAAATTATTTCCCACATTTCACTGTTTAAAAAATGAATAAATATATTTTCATACCTACCCCCTTTTAGTAGATTCACCAAGGCATCAGAGGATGCTTGAATGACATCGACGCCCTCGAATTCTCGATATTCTATTCCAACATTTGATTTTAGAACAAATATATCGAAACCAATTTGATTTAGATTATAACCTTGAACCCTGCTATGTATGAATTGATTTCTGTAAAGATTCTCGTATGAAGGGTAATTATCTGTTAATATTAAATTCTTATTTACAGTGAATATCTTTTGTGGGGAGATGTTTTTCTTTTCTAATAGTAATTCTTTGATTTCGCATGCTCCCCCTCCTCTTAATCTGATTGCAAATTGAATATACTCACATTTTTTAGGAAAATTAAGTTCATGATTTGTGTTTGCGGTAAGAACCTCACTGCCGAGTCTTTCTTTGGTATTGTTGTAATAAAACACTACGATCATAACATCCAAACCTGGTGTTATTTCAAAAAATAAATGATTATTGTCTTTGAATAATTTCCCCTTTTCGAAATATATCCTAGAATAAAGATATTTGTGGTCTGTCGGCGCTAAGTCCGATGTAACCATTAAACTGTTTCCTAATGTTTCAAATTCTATGGTTTCGGTTTTCCCTAATGAAATATTATCAAAGAACCATTCATGTGTTAGTCTATTTTCACTACTACCAACCGAATCATTGCTAGTTATTTCCTCAGACTCAAGTAATATTTGCTTGAGAGGCAATCCTAAGTTAACACCCGGCTTGCTCGAATTAACATTATTCTCGATGAACACAATGTCATGTCTCACACTATCGCAATTAACATAATCAAATTCAGGAATAGAAATAATCTTTAAATTTTCACAGTGTATTATTTGTTCTCCCTTGTTATAGTGAGACTTAAAAAAGTGTAAATTTTTTGTATTATTAGAAAACAAAGAACACCCTAAATTTACACTTGACACAATTTCGTAATCATTAGAACCATGCTTGTTATTCAATTTTATAATCCCATTTTGCTGCTGGTAGTAATTGAGTTTTGTTACTATATCAAAATCAAAGAACTCGTCTACTAATGTCATGTCATAAACGCAATTCGCTCCAAGATAATCTAAACTGTTAATCATAATAAAATAATCAAATTTTGCTGCTATTTGTTCGATATTTCGTAACAATTCCTCCTCACTTAGCACATTATTTCTCTTTTGCAACTCTTTGTCATTTGTTACAAAAACCGTGCTGCAATGTATGTTTTTTTGCCTATTTACATTTTGAATTATTCTATCTAAGTCTGATTTTTCATTTATCAAACCAATGAATAATACCTTTTTCCCCACCTCATTAAATTCATAATTTTTACATATTTTACTCAATATATATTTACATCTGTGACGATATGTACTTTCAGACAATACTTTACGTAAGGCATTATATTTATTTTTCCTTAGATCTTTTTTGAATTTTGATAAGCTCGTTTGGATTCTAGGCCCATAATCTGATGAAATTACCAAATCTCCAAAATTTACTCGCAAACCTCGAGAAAAATTACTTATGACAGCGGTATTTGATGCCATTAACTCATAAACTCTTCTTGCAAACATAGATTGAGATTGCTTAATTGTATTCAAATTAATACCATATTCATAACCTTTGTACGCTTTTTCAATTTCTTCATAGGGCAGATTTCCCTTGATATATTTTTTATATTCATCTGGAAAGGAATACCTCTGATCCTTACTATTGAAAAATCTGTCAAATATATCTAAGTCTACCTCTGATTCTAATGCATTGACGATACTTGCAAAATTTTCATTCCGTTTTGAGTACTTGCTGTAATATGCTCCTGCAAATGATGCTCCTGATTTCCTGTCGAATTTACTAATTGGGTTGTGAATCCTAGGGTTAGCTGCGAATGGCAACATGTATACTCTTTCATGTCCTAGAATAGATTTGTAATTGCTAATACAATCTACATCTGTTGTAAAAACATAATCGCACTGGACCGCAGTAGACAGAAATGTATTGAAGTGGACGGGATCTTCTTTGTTCCAAAAAACTGTTGGAATTTCATTCTCTCTGCAATATGTGAGCAATTTGAGTAGCTGATCATCTCTTCGATTAATTTTATGTTCCCATTGAAATTGATGCCCTTTCCATGCAGATTCTAACAAGAAAAAGTCTGGTTTGTGAACTGAGAACTGATTTTGCCAATCAACCAAAGAGACATTTACCAAATCAAAATAATCCTTAAAGCTATTAAATGAAAATTCATCCATTATTGTGCAAACTTTGGGTTTTAATCTCAAACTTTCAGTTAACCTAAGTTTTGGTGGTTCATATTCTAATGGACGTAGTATGCTATCATAATCAAATATTTTGTCAAATCGCAAGCTAGAATTACTTAATTTAGAAATTAGTGAAAAATAATCAACGCTTCCATTTTTGGTTATTTCCTCCATCATCAACAAGTAATCTTTAGAATTTCTTTGACTAGAATAAGCGTCAAGCAATAACTCTCTATCTAGAACCAGTTGTTCAATCAATTGCTTGCTTTTTGCTATCATATCTAAACAGAGGTTACCTGCATTTGAAATGTCACCCAATTCGTAAATCATCATACCGTTTGTCTTATTATTTATCTCTGTAATAGCACCGACATTTGTGGCTAAGACTGGACAGTTGCACAGTAAACTTTCCACTATAGACATTCCAAATGATTCACCTTTGCTGGTAACTAAACATAAGCCTCCCCTTCGAGAAATGATAGAATAAATTTTACTCATTTCATTGTTTTCAATTCTATCGAACCATTTCAAATTATTTAGTAAGTCTAATTTCTCCGCTTGTTTCAAGAAACTGTTTCTAGTTGCTTCTGTTGATGTTTCGCCACCAATCATCCAAAACTCTATCTGGTCGTTTACTGAATTAATATTAGAGCATATCTGCAAATAATCCTTCCAATTTTTATGATCATCTAACTTCCCCACCCAGCCTATAATTGGGGGGCCGCTCACGTCAATTTCTTTAGGAGAAAAAATTCTCGAATCTACCACATTCGGGAAGATAATAATCGGTAATCCGACTAACTTATGATACGTCAGTTGTTGAACTCTATCTCGCATATATTCTGAAACAACAACCACTGCATCTACATCTGAACCTTCAACATTTGATAGATATTGTAAATTTCTTTCAATGCTAGTATGAACCTCTAATATTACAATCGCATTATGGCTTGATTGTTTTACTGCGTCTAGATACTCCTCGGTATCAATAATTATGATTATGTCAAAATTTTCTTTTTTTAACAAATTCGCGATTTTTATTGGTGTTAAATCAAAATGTAATTTTGCAAGCCCATCAAACATTTTCGTGATACCAAAATCATTCCTAAATCCACAATGAACCTCAATACTTTTATCAAAATTCAGTAAACGATGATAGAGTTGAGTACAAACCCCGCCAAGGATACCATATCTATACAAGAAAAGAATTTTCAATCACTCACCAACCCGAAGATGTCGTCTTTATGCAGTAACTGAATTAATTCATCATAATGATTTACTCTAGTCGCCCAAGTATTATTTTTCAACCATTTTTTGGCAAACTTTTGTTGAGGCTTATGTCTGATAAATTCATCAATTGATTCACAAAATTCATCTATATTATTGGCAATCAATGTGTTTGGATAAGATTTAATCTGAGGCATGTTAAATGACACAACAGGTAGATTTAATGCTAAATATTCATAAATTTTTATTGGGTCAACCGCAGATGATAACTTAGAGACTTTGAAAGGAATAATTGCTACACTCCAGTTTTTTGCGATATGATTAATCTCCAAATGATCTTTAGGCCCCAAAAGGGATATATTAATTGGTAAATCTAATGATTCGGGTTCAGAGTGCCCAATTATTTCGAACGAATAATCTGGTCTTAAATTTGCAATTTTTATTAAAGAATCCCAATCAAACCAACTATCCGTTAAATGGCCAAAATAACCAATTATCTTTTGATTAGGTGTATTTTGTTTGTATGACTTATCAATAAAATCTTCACGTAATGCATTTCTGGACAAGTGAACTTTTTTCATTTTGGACCATTGCTGGAGCTTCTCCGCTAATGGTTCACTAACTGCAGTAGTTAAACATGAATTATTTATGATATATTTTTCATTGAACTTGTGATACCATTTTGCTTGACCTACAGAATTAAATTCTTCCCAATCATCTCTTGCATCGTAAATTACTCTCCATGAATTTACCCTGAATCTGTTGAGATATTTGGTGACAATTTGGTGCGGATATGAAATAAAAAATAATTTTTCGCTTACCATGTCAATTTCTGATATTGTTGGAAGCAATTTACTGGTAATATCGATTGGTAATTGGAAAAGCATGTCTCCTTTATACTCCGGTATTGGATCTGACCTTTTCCATCGGTGATAAGAAAAAATTACTGGTATACCTCTTTTGAGATACTCATTTGCAAGGTGAATTGGCCGATTAGCTTTAATTGGTTGGATAAATGTCGTACCTGAAAAGATAAACACTAATTTTTTACAACCTGCAAGTTTTAAGTTAGACAGAAATTGGTTAAACTCCAACGATATTTCTGCGTATGAGGATCTCTTCAGTTCTACATTAGTTTTGAGATATACTGTTGATTGAGCATGCCATGTTCTGAAACCAAGTCTAATTGTTGATACTTCTATATTTAGATCAAAACTTACGGTAAAAGAACCGTCTTCACCATGTCTCAAATAAGAATACCAACCCACATTCTTAGAGTTCGTTAAACCGTTAATTCTGCTGAACTCAATCTTTTCACCTTTTGTATCAAAAAATTCGAATACGGCTATGACTGAGGTCGCAACTTCCCCCTTTTGAATATCCAAATTCCCTGTTAAATCTAGAGAATAATTATTAATTTCACCAACCAATTCATCTCTCTTTAACAAAATTGGACAGTTAAAATACACTGTGCTCTTGCTTAGTTTTTGCTTTTCATTTAGATCAAAAAGATATGGACAATCCTCGATTTTTGGAATAGAATCGTCTTTTTTCAACATACTAATTATTTGATTTCTTTTTATTTTTAGTCTCTTATCTTTTCTAACTGATTGTAAGAGAGTTATTGCTTCCTCATTTTTGTTTAATCGAATTAAATTTGTAACCAGGGTATTTACTGCTCTTTTGTCTGGTAAAGATTTGATATTTTCCAAGCCAAATTCGATTGATAATTCTAAATCCCAATCAGCTAAACTTCTAATGCATGACACCAAAAAATTACCAGAATCATTTTTCCCCATCCTATTTTTTTTGATGTAATTTAACGCAATCACCATATCATCAATAGAATTCTTGCCTTTAATAGCTATATGTTTAGAAATAATATCTTGTATTTTGATTAATTGAACTGGGCGTTTCAACGATAAAATCACAGCCTTTCGTAAAGGGAGAGACACTGGAGGCTGATGATGAAAAAAGGGCAACTTTCTTAGAAATTTAAGCACCATTTCAACCCTCCTGACTGAGTTTACGATATCTCAGAATTGCATCATTAGGTTCATTTGAATCTAAATCGATTTCTCCTTTTGATAAACAAATTACCCTGTCGCATAAATCTCTAAGAATTTGAGCATTGTGGCTTACAATTACAACAGTTGCATCCCCTTTAACCATCTCCAATATGCGGGCTTTTGACTTCTCACGAAATGCACTATCTCCAACTGACATTACCTCATCAATTAGCAAAATTTCTGGCGATAATGCTGAAGCAATTGAAAAAGCCAGCCTAGCTCGCATACCAGATGAATAAGTTCTGATAGGTTGATCGATAAAATTACCAATTCCAGAAAAGACAACTATTGAAGGTACTAAAGATCTCAACTCATCCATTTTAATCCCATAAATACTACCTGCAAGGTATATATTTTCCCTCCCTGTTAAATTCTTTTGAAATCCAGCACCCAGCCCTGCTAGTAATGAGACTTTTCCATCAATAACTATCTTACCCTGATCTGGGGCATATATCCCCGCCATCATCCGAAGTAATGTGCTCTTACCTGCTCCATTAGGACCGATTAATCCAACGACTTCCCCTTTTTTAATGGATAAACTAACCTTATTCACTGCCCTGTAAAAATTATCTGATTTTGCAGTATCTCTTCTAACAAATATCTCTTTTAGAAGTCTTCCACTTGACCTTACAACTGGGAAATCCAATACTGCATTTTCGATGTAGATTGCTAGCTTTTCACTCACAGAAACTTCACCGCCTTTCTTTCACTTTTTACGAAAACAATCGACCCAATTATAAACACAAATAATGAAAATATAATTGAATTAATTATTTGATGGGTCTCCAAATAATTCATTTCCCCTAAGATAGCAACTCTTCCCATCTCTAGAAAAACCGCTACAGGATTCATCAAAAATGTGTCTAAATTTTCAGATGGTATATGCTCTGCTCCAAAAAATACTCCAGACAAGAAAAAGGCTGCTCTTAATATTAGGTCTATCACTTGTTTAGTATCTCTAATCCTTACCTGTATTGATGCCGTCAACATACCGAAGCCTTGTGCCATCAAAATCAGACATATCATTGAAATAGGCATGAAAATAATGTAAGGTGTCAAAGATAAATTCTCATATACCATGTATGGAAAAACAATTAATATGCTCAAACAAAGTGATAATAACCTAAAACCTGAGATTGCTGTAGGAAATATTTCTCGTGGAAAGTAAACTTGTTGGATTAGTGATGCATTGGAAACCAGACATGAGGTACAACTGCTCAAAGTTTTGGAAAATGATGAATACAATAGAATTCCAATCATTATTTTTAGGGGGAGTAATGTGTCTGTATCTCCTCTAAGTATTACAAAAACCACATAGAAAATTGCAGTCAAAGCAATAGGCTCCAACAAGGACCAAAAATAACCCAAAAAATGACCATAATAATTAACCTTAAAATCTCTCCAAATCATGTTCTTCAACAATACTTTGTTACAATAAATGTTGTTTGACATTACAAACGGTGCCCGGAATATGGATGGAGTTCTGCCTAACTCAATTGGAATAGATTCAGAACTCATAATATCCCGTCTTTGATTCTGTTTTTCAATACTGTTACAATAAGTTATGAATATGTCCTATTTTCACATGCAAGCGCCAAGTCAAGCTAATTGAACGAATAATAATTTTCAATATAATGCTTCGACATACTATTCTTTACTTCGATAGAGCGTTGCAAGATTTTCCCTATCAATTCTTGGCTTAATGATTTATTTGATAATATAGAAAAATTCCAAAACCTATATTGAACATTACCAAATCTTAATGAAATGTGATTAGCCAATTTCTGATCCTTTTCTCTCAATACATCGTCAATAATCCAGATACAATTTTTATCAAACATATCAAGGTTATGGATGAGACCAGAACGACCGTATTTTTCTGGTGGCCCATCTACCAAAATTAGATCAATCTTATCTGGAAGTTTTTCTCTAATCTTCTCTGAATCATACCAATTAATTTCATTAAATTCCGATAACGGTTCAATCTCAGTTATAGGCGCATGAATGTAGTTTACTGACTCATGAATATCTAAGAATCTCTCATCATGTTCAACCGAGTATACTGTGCAGATTTCAGCCAATGTTTTGCTGCACATTCCACTTCCAAATTCTAATATTGTAGAGTTTTCATCAACTAGATTACTAATTGCTTCTAATACACCATCACATATTGACCAATTTGTCTTCTTAGTGATTGATTTTGATATTATTTCTTCACCACCAATCCTAATAAAAAATACTATTTCATATGTGTTGATAATCTCATCCCCACAAATATATTCAACAGATGGCCTATTAGTATACCAAAATGTCGCTTTACGTTCGCCATCTATGTTGACATAGAAGGCAAATTCTGCATTGATTATATCGGTTTCAATCGAGCAATAAATCGTATTTCCAACCATATCACAAGAAGGCTCAAAAAACAACTCTTCAACCATAAATCTCTCACAATAACCTTACTAGCGTATTTGATATTAGAAATGATAGGTTATTTACTACCGCTATATTGAATGCTAAGTTATCTTAGCGTTTTTACATGGGATGGGACTCAGACTTTGCCGAGCGAGCAAATAATGCTGACCTTTGCGTCGGTATTATTGGCTTGGGATATGTCGGTCTGCCTACAGCAATAGGCTTTCACGATGCTGGTTTTACCGTTTGGGGAGTAGATGTTTCGCAGCGCACAGTTGACATGGTGTTACAAGGTAAAAACCCAACTGGCGATCCTGATGTCGACGATATTGTTCCCCAGCCCGGCGCAGAAAGATG
>CEUF01064994.1_pt1 | contig 10773 bp, 12 predicted proteins | sample 531461 | NCBI WGS metagenome assembly CEUF01 (sample SAMEA2623350, study PRJEB7988) | marine metagenome | biome: marine biome (ENVO:00000447); feature: surface water layer (ENVO:00002042); material: "saline water (ENVO:00002010), including plankton (ENVO:xxxxxxxx)" | depth 5 m | reverse complement strand
GACATGTCAATCACCAACTCTAACTCTAACTTTGGTAACACTGCTCTAAGATCAGCAGGTTTCAAAGCAAAAGCATTCTCAAAAGATAAAGCAGCAGCGATTACTCACATCATACCACCTAAAGCATTAAGTGTTATTTCAACAACTGCTACTGGTACTGCTGCTGCCACAACAATTACACTCGCTGATGATGGTTCGATTAACGGTCTTGTTCAAGGAGTTGCAGTCAGTGGAAATGGTATTGCTACTGGAGCATTAGTCTCTTCATTTAACACAAATACTAGAGTAGTTACTCTTTCTGCAGCAAATACTGGTACTGTTAGTGGCAATGTAATATTTGGTCAAGAAACTTCAGTCAACTGGGTAAACCTTGACATTCAAAGAACAAAAGTAATTAATCAGGCACTTGCAAGTGGTGGTGGAACACCTGGAACTAGACTTTACTTGTATGGTTTTACTGTTGAAGCATCTCCACCAACAAGTAAAGTACAAGGTTTTACTATCGGTGCAAGACAAGATGGCACAGGTGGTAGTGCTGTACCTGACAAATTAAATTGTCTATTAGTTGCAAGTGGTGCATCTGAAGCAACTGTCCAACAAGCATCAATCTCTCCTTATGGACCTTCTGTTTCTGGTAAAGCACCAGGCACCGTAGGTTCACCATTACAATATGATTCTGGCACATATACCATTGGTGGATTAGCAGGTCAAGTTGGTGGTTGGTATATCACTGTATCTGATACTGATAATGAAATTTACACAGCAATTAATACAAACACACAATATAATAATGTAAGTTTTACTCCTACAACTTTCATTAAGAGAATTTCTGACGGTAGAGATCTTCAAGATAGAACATATCGTGTTAGACTTGTAATTGATAAAGATAAGAGCAATCCATTACCTAGAGATCCTATCTCTGGTTTCGTATTACAACCTTTGAATACTGATACCACTTCATATAACTTAGATAAGTGTTATTACATATATGATATTGAAATTGTTCAAAAATTTGAAAGAGGTGTCAGTGATGGTATTTACTACCTAACATTACTATGCGGATCAATCGCACCGTCAACATCAAACTTTAATGACAGAAAATTCTCACAAAATGTCAACGAAGTTTATCCTACATTTGATAGAGACAACCCAGTTGCTGATCCACCTGCTGCTGTATCAGTCGCAGATAACGAAACTATCGGATTGGTAAATGCAACAGATGGTGCAACACCAACTCCTAATAAAGATCCTAAACGTTCTATTACTAAAGAAGGAATACAATTTATTCTTGCTGATAGTGGATGGACTCAACCAGGTACAACTCCTGGATGGGATGCAGTTAATAATGAACTCTCTGATGTTGAATTAACTGCTCGTGCTGGTGACGAGGAAGTTAGAAAGATTAACATTAGAGAAAATAATGATGGTTCTGTAGCACCTATTCCTGTTGAGTTTAGACGACACTCTATTCTAAGATCAGGTAACCATACGTTTGAGTATCTTGGTTTTGGTCCAGGTAACTATTCAACTGCATTCCCTCAGACTCAGGTTGAAACTCTAACTCCAGAACAGATTAGATTCTCTCAGTCTATCAAAGAAGAAGGTGGAGTTTCATTCTACTCAGGTCTTAACTCAAACGGTGACCTATTCATTGGTAACCAAGTTATCAACCCAGTTACAGGTCAGATTACTAATGAAGATATTGCTCAGTTGAATGTTATTGGTGAAGAGAACACAACCATCGAAACATTCTCAGAGATTGTTCTTACTGACAAACTCACAGTTATTGGTGGTGCATCTAACCAGTTAGAATCTATCTTTGCAGGTCCTGTTACATTCCAAGGTCAAGTATCATCTACTGACAATCTTATTGCAAAGAAATTTACTTATAATAACCAAGATGGTACAGTAATTAAACAAACATTACTAGCACCTGAAGATGCTCTGGGACAACCTGACTTTAGTAATGTCACAGGATACGATACGCCTGGTGATGGAGATTTAGTTTATAATATTAACTGGAGTCCAGGTAAGTCTCTTGGTTGGATTTATTATAGTGCAGTATGGCATGAATTTGGTCTAACTGATACTGGAGATATTGACATTGGAACGTTCAGTAATGAACAGCATATTGGTATTGGTAAGGTAGCAACTGCTGATTTTAGGGTTGATGTTTTAGGTAATGCTAAGGTAGATGGTAACTTAGTTGTTACTGGACAAGGTGGTGTTTCTGCTTCCAATTATAAAACTAGAGAATATAATGGTGATGGTACACAGTTAACATTTGCAATCACAACATACAGTGGTGGTATTAAACACACTGCAGATTCTGTTCTCGTATTCTTAAATGGTGTTGCTCAGGTTGGTGGAACTGATTATACAGTTGATGGTACTGGTGCAAACATTGTGTTTGCGTCAGGGTCAGCACCACTTGCAAGTGATGACATCCATATTGTAGAAATGCCTATCTAAGAACCATGCCTACTTCAAGAGTTAGTGGTAATCAGATTGAAAATACCACAAATTTAAATATCACAGGACTAGATTTTGCTGGTAACAGTGGTAAATTAAAACTTCCCACAGGAACAGAGGCACAAAGACCTGCCTCTGGTGCCATTGGCATGATCCGTTTTAATACGACAGAGGACAGGGCAGAGCAATATGTAATTAATGGACCTGACAATGTACCTGGTTGGGCAAAGGTAAAAGGTGGTGGTGGTGCTACTGGATTAGGAGTATATGGTCTAATTAAAGGTAATTCGAGAAGTATTGATGAAAATATAGATATTCCTGCAATTAGTGAGTCATATGCTTTTGATAATGCATTTACAGTAGGACCAGTTATTACTATTTCAAGTGGTTATACTGTTACAGTCGGAGAGGGTGTTGATTGGACTATTGTTGAGACTGGTTTTGAACCAAATACTCTAGGCAGTGGTGGATTTGCGGGTAAAATTGGACCAAGTTGGGCAAATATTGGATCTGATGATGGAATTGGAGAATTTAATTTAATTCGTGGTAACTCAAGAACTATAGATCAAAATTTAGTTATTCCATTTAATCCTTCTACAAATGATTATGCCTTCGAAGAATCATTTTCAGTGGGACCGACCATTACCATTACAAGTGGAAATACTGTCACTGTTAGTAGTGGTGTCACATATGAAATATTAGACACTTCTTCATTACCACCTACAGGTCCAACCTTTAATGTATCTGTAGATCCTACTAGTGTTAATGAGGGAGATACATTTACAACTACCATTACAACTACTGGTGTTGATGATGGTACTATTCTTTACTGGGAGATAACTGGTGTATCCTCTGATGATTTTGCTACAGCACCAATCTTTCCAGCAACACAAGGACAAGTTATAATAGCTAGTGGTACTGCAGACTTCTCACATGGTCTTGCCAATGATGAAACTACTGAGGGAACAGAGACTGCCACTATTAAATTTTATAGTGATTCTGAAAGAACTCAACAGGTTGGTGATACTGTAACTGTTACTATTGCAGATACTTCCGACACACCACCAGCTGCACCACCAGGTCAAACACAGTGGACAAGTGCTCAAACAACTTCATTCACTGTACCTGCTGGTGCGTTTACTATTTCTGCTGTAGTAGTTGGCGGTGGAGGCGGTGGCGGAGGTTGCATTGGTAACTCTGGTACTGGTTCTGGTGCTGGTGGTGGAGGAGGACTCTCATGGGGAAATTTCCCAACCAATCCTGGTGAAACTTTAACTATTCGGGTAGGTGCTAGAGGTGGCGGTGGTAATAGTAATGGTAGTAATGGTAGTCCTGGTGGTGATAGTTATATACAACGTAGTGGCACTAATCTTCTCTTCGCAGGAGGAGGTGGAGGTGGACAAGGTGAAGCATCTAACAACACTGGTGCTGGACCAGGTGGAACAGGTGCTTCTGGTACAGGTGCTCAAGGTGGTGGTAATGGTGGTAGAGGATCTCAAGCTCATAATGACGCATCTGCTCAAGGTGGTGGAGGTGCTGGAGGATATTCTGGTGCTGGTGGTATTGGCGGTAGATCAAGTACTGGTACTAATGGAAGCGGTGGTGCAGGATCAGGTGGTAGTGGTAGTAACACCTATGGAGGTGGCGGCGGTGGAGTCGGCATCTTAGGTTCAGGATCATCTGGTACTGGAGGAAATGGTGCTGGTGGATCTGGAGGATCTCAAGGTGGTAATGGTAATGGATCAACTTCACAAGGTGGTGGTGATTATGGAGGTGGCGGTGGTGCTGCTGAAGATGACACTAGAGATAGTGGTGGTGATGGCGGTGTAGGTGCTGTAAGAATTTTATGGGGTGGTGGTAGGTCATACCCCAGTAACGCAGGAAGTGTATAATACCACTATGATAAATACAAGGAGGACAGTGTTCTAAAAAAGAAATGACAACTACAAGAATTAGTGATAACCAAATTGATGAAGCAACTTCTGCAACTATCACGACACTGAATTTTCTAAATACTAACAGCGAATTTAGAATTCCTGTTGGTGATACTGCAACAAGACCAGGCAGTCCTGCTATTGGTATGTTGCGATTTAATACTGAAAATGATAAAGCAGAAATTTATGTTGCTGATGCTGACGGTGATGGAAATGCTGGATGGATTAATCTAGGTGCTGGTGCTGGTGGCGGTGTTAATGTTTTGGGTGATAATAATAATATTAGAGGAAACCCTAAGACTATTGCTGAAAATCTTGAAATTCCTGATCCCGCAACAGATAAATCATTTGAAAATGCTTTCAGTCTCGGACCAAAATTGACCATTGCCAGTGGTTATTTCGTCACAGTTCCTAGTGGAGTTAATTGGCGTATTTTCGATTAATTATAGGTATTAACTAATGTCACAAATAAATGTAAACAAAGTTATCTCTCCATCCCAAGCGGCAAGCGACGGACCAACTATTGATATTGCCGCTAATGGTAATATATCTTTAGATACGGATACAGTTTTTGTAGATTCTACAAATAATCGCTTGGGAATAGGTACTACATCCCCCTCTAGGACATTAGACATACAAGAAAGTGGTGGTGTATCATTTAGTGCTGGTGTTATCTTTGAATCTTGTCAAATAACTGGAACTGGACTAAGTGGAACAGCAAATCATGATGTTGAATCAGAAAATGCTAAGTACTACAACGGTACTGCATCTGGAAACTGGACTTATAACGTAAGATATAATTCTTCTACAACATTAGATTCAATGATGAGTGTAGGTGAGACTATTAATATCTCATACATAACTCCAGTTGGAGGAAGTAGTTACTATGAAACAGGATTTACGATTGATGGTTCTTCTGTAACTGTGCAATGGGTAGCAGATATATCACCTGTTCAGGGTGGTGGAAGAGAAGGCAGTGAACCTGCAGCGACATCAGGATTTGATGTGTATAATTTTGCCATTAATAAACATGGCAGTAACTCATACTACGTTCTTGGATCGCATACGCACTTTGGTCAATTCTAGTATAAATAATCAAACAATAGGTATAACGAGATGTCTCAACTAAATGTAGATGCACTAAAACACTCTCAGGGAACTGGACCTGGTATTGATCTACAAAGTAGTGGTAATTTTGCATTTGATACAAGCACACTGTATGTCGATTCTGTTAATGATAGAGTCGGAATTAATGATGCCACACCAAGTCGCTCTTTAGATGTTGCTGGTAGTGAGGGTGTCAATCTAGGTGCTGGTCCTATATTTGAAGGAGTAAATATTGTCAGTGGATCTTCTAATAGTAATACCAACATTGACCTATTAACATCATCAGTTCATTTGTTTACTTCTTCTAATACTGGCAACTGGACTCCCAACTTTAGAGGAGATTCTTCTACCAGTTTAGATAGTATAATGTCTACTGGTCAGGTTATTGTTGCTACTATCATTTCCCAAAATGGTGGAAGCAGTGGTTATGCATCAAACATGAATATTGATGGAAGTGGACAAACTGAGTATTGGTCAAATGATGACACCCCTGACGAAAGAGGTGGTACATCTGGATATGACGTATACCAATACAGCATAATTAAAACTGGTTCTGGTAATAGTTACTTAGTTTTAGCAAATAGAACATATATGGATTAAAAATTATGTCACCTATTTTTTCACAATTTTCATCTGGTGGTGGTGGTAGAGCAGCAGGTTTTGGTATGGGACCAATGGGTGGCGGTGGTTTATATGCTTTTACATTTGCATCATTTGGTGGTAACAATGGGAGAAGTCATCAAGGTCCAAGTCTTTCACAAGCTCGTTCGGGATTAACTGGAGGGGAAACATCCCAATGGAAAAACAATACATCATTTTTTAATACAACGAGTGGAATTCAATTATGGACTGTACCAGTTGACGGGACATATCGAATTGAAGCACATGGTGGTAGAGGTGGATACACTGGTGCTGGTGGTGGATATGGAGCTCGGATGCGAGGTGACTTCGATTTAACTGAAGGAGAAGTAATTAGAATACTGGTAGGTCAACAGGGAAGGCAAGGAGGACACCCTTTTCAGGGTGGTAGTAGTGGAGTTGGTGGTGGTGGAGGTGGTTCATTTGTTGTAAGATCACCATATAATACCAATCAATCTATTTTAGTAATCGCTGGTGGCGGTGGTTCTGGTGCTAGTAACATATGGTCTAGTCAGTCAGGAGATAACGCAAGCACTGGTACTAGTGGTACTGGTGGTGGACAAGGATCACCAGGATCTAATGGTCAAGGTGCACCTTATGTTCCTTATGGTGGTCCTGCTGCTGGATTTTTTAGTGATGGTGGAGGAAGTTCAGGAACTTCATCAAGTGATTATGCTAGAGCATTCGTGAATGGAGGAAACGGTGGTAGTGGTGCAAGAAGTTGGGGTGGTACTGATGCCAAGGGTGGTTTTGGCGGCGGAGGCGGTTCTGGTATCGCTTGCGGCGGAGGCGGCGGTTACTCTGGTGGATCAGGTGGAAGCTGGTCAAGCAGCCAAAGAGGTGGTGGTGGCGGTTCATATAATAATGGCACCAACCAAAGTAACGGAATAACCAGTCGAGGCAGTCATGGAGTAGTTACAGTCACATTAGTATAATATTAGAACAATGACACCTATTTTTTCTCAATTTTCATCTGGCGGCGGCGGTAGAGCATCTGGTTTCGGTATGGGACCAATGGGTGGTGCTGTTGCTGAACCAGGTCAACAACAGTGGACAAGTTCCACAACAACTAGTTGGACTGTGCCTAGTGGTGTAAGTCAAATATCTGCTGTCGTTGTTGGAGGCGGTGGTGGAGGAGGAGGCGGTGCTGGTAACTCTGGTACTGGTTCTGGTGCTGGTGGTGGAGGTGGTCTTTCATGGGGTACTTTTTCTGTAAGCAGTGGTGAAACTTTAACTATTCGGGTAGGTAATAGAGGTAGTGGTGGTGGATTTGGTAGTAGTCCTGGTAGTCCTGGTGGTGAGAGTTATATAAGAAGAAGTGGAATTAATCTCCTATATGCTGGTGGAGGTGGTAGAGGTATTGCAGAGGCATCTAATAATACTGGTGGAGGATCTGGTGGTACAGGTTATTCTGGTTCAGGTGCTCAAGGTGGTGGTAATGGTGGTCCTGGTTCAAATGCTATTAATGATGCAGGTCAGCAAGGTGGCGGTGGTGCTGGAGGATATACAGGAAGTGGTGGACAAGGTGGTCGATCAGGTTCTGGTTCACCTGGTTCTGGCGGTGGCGGTGCTGGAGGTGGCGGTTCATCCTATGGTGGTGGAGGAGGAGGCGTAGGCATCCTCGGTTCTGGTTCAAGTGGTTCAGCAAATGGTGGCGGTGGATCTGGTGGTCAATCTGGTGGACAAGGACAAAACACTAGTAACCAGTATGGTGGAAATTATGGTGGAGGTGGAGGTGCACCAGAAGATGACACCTATGGACCAGGTGGAACAGGTGGATCTGGTGCTGTAAGAATAATTTGGGGTGAGGGTAGATCCTACCCAAGTACCAACGTTGGTGACGTATAAGTAATCAAGATTGATAAGATGTGACAATCAACATAAGTGGCACAAGAGGGTTTACATACCCTCTTTTTTGTGGCATAATAACAAGGTACTCAATATAGGATCATGCCTCAATTTAAACTCGTCTGCACTGATGATGACGAAACAATCTCAACTAAAGAATTTGAAGCAACAATTCTTGATGAAGTTGTAGAAAAAACAGAAGACTTTCTTAAAGGAGTTGGTTATGTTTTTGAAGGACTAAGAACAGAGGTTCATCCTGTAAAAAAGATCAATAAACTACATAAGGATTACATCACAACCTACAGAAATGTAGACTGATATATAACTGTAAGTAGTTTATCATAACTTCAAACTCACTAACATGGGCAAGACTTTTAGGCGTGGCGGTAGTGAACAGGGATACTATTCTCCTGGTAAATCTATCCGAGATAAACGACAAAGTTCAAGTAAATTTCGAAACCTAAATGAAACTAATCATTCCAGAAACAAAAGGGGAAAACCTAGAAAATTAGATCAATTTGCTGACAACAATGAATGGTAACGACACTGAAAAATTCAACAGAGGACTAGATCTATTTGTTGAATCGGTTATGAAACCCGACCACGCACTTCGCCAATGTGCCCACAACCAAAAATGCTATAACGAATTAATGAACATTCGTGAGCATGTACTTGATTATCTTCAAACTTTACGACATCAATGACCATTGGCATTCACTCAGCAATCCTGATTAAGGATCAAAAAATGATATTAAAAGACGCATTACTTTTGTATGTTTCAGACTTGCAAAAGAAACATTTTAGTGCTAAAGTAGTTGATGAAGATGTCTACCTATCTAAAATGAAAGAGGTAGAGGAAATTGTCAAGACGTTAAGACTTGACGATCTGTACAAATATAAGTGACTCATGTGACAGTCAACAAACTGACACACCTATCTGCACATCATCTTCAATTGACATTATACTATTATCATGTTTGACAAAGACATTCGCCTATTGAACAAAGTCATCCGCTTGGGAGAAAGCGGTAAAGTCCAATATACGGACAAAGAACTGATTAAGTTGAAGAAAAAACGTAGTCAGTTACGTGATTGGAAACAATCTGCTAAAATTTCACAATCCAGAGGTTTCGGTTATGACTAAAAGACTATTTGTTCCATCAGTTGAATATGATGAGCAGTTTGACAACTGTCAAGAGCGAGAGGACGATTGGGTTTCCTCAGTTATCGGATCTGATGCCGATGCAATTTATGATGTACTTTCTGAAATCAAATGACAGTTATTTTAGAACGGTATCCATACCGTTATGTCCAGTCTGGTGTTATTGAATTAAACGGTAAACCAGACTATCGTATCCAAAAATGGAACGAATACACAAGAAGATATAATGACATGTATCTTCTTGATAGTGCCATGCAACTAGATTATGCCATGGAAGACTTTGAGTATACCAAATGGTTAGATCCATCTGGTGTACCATGTTATGTAAAAGATCACGCAACACACAATGACGACAACTGAACCTAACGTAGGACAAGACTACGAAAATCTTAATTCACAATTTGGTGTAGAACCTACTGCACATGAAATCAATGAAAATCTTCTATTCAATAGTGAGTTATTGAATCGTTGCCGTCAGGAATGTCAACCAATTGATTATTTGGTTGTCAAATATGGTGGTAAGATGATTAATAATGAATTACAACTAGTTAACATTCATACAATACATCCAGCAGGTAAAGAGATAAGGAATAATAAAACTCTGAAAGTAAAGTCAAAAGGATTTCAGATTAGGTCTGACACCAATATCAATGAAAAACAAAAGAATAGTGTTCTTAACGATATTTGGAATGGATATTGGAAACCTAGTAGACCTGCAATAGTATTATTTCGTTTACCTAAAGAGTATGAATACGATAATGTTAAAGAGGGTGTTCGAGTAATCTGGGGTATTGTTGATGGGTCACACCGTTTTGCTGCTGCTAGTGATGCTAATCAAGAAAATCTTATCACTTGGTTGATTGACATGCCACTTAATAAAATTCCTAAGTTTGCTAATGCTGAACTAAACAGAATTGACTGTCGTCAATTAGAAAGAATTCCTGAAGATGTTGCTGCATCAATTTGTAATGATATTTTGGATGAAGAATCTGATCTCTATGCAAAACTTGAAAATGCAGAGGATGGAGAAAAAGATAAGATTTTGCGTGATGAAATAAGAACTTATAATTATAGTCATCACATGGAGATTGATGGTATTCTTCGTAAGATTCAACATAATCCTAACGTAGTTGTTGATCGTAAACAGTATGGTTCAGATCAAATGAAGAACTATATTGCAGAACATGTAATTAACTGGACTAAAACTAGTGAGGATTACCATGATTACGTTAGTGATAAAGGTGTAAGGATTATTGTTAAACAAGGACAAGGTGAGAGTCACATAACTGTTGCACATCATATATGTAAGTTGCAGAGCAGTAATAAACCTATCACTGTTGCGTTCACAGTTGATAAAGCACGAAAATTGACCAAAGAAAATGCAGAGGCAGAAAGGCGACAATTTATAAACAAAGTAAATGAAACTATTAAGGAAATTTATAAAGCAGGAAAACTAAGGTACGAGGATGGGACATTTATAAATCCTACTTGGGTGTGTTTCCCCGAACTTGCTGATGAATTTGATGATGGTCTAATCACTATAGTGTGACAATCGAACAACCTGCACAGCATCCTACTCAAGGGTGCTGTTTTAGTTTATATTATGAGTAA
>CEUF01045502.1_pt1 | contig 10799 bp, 10 predicted proteins | sample 531461 | NCBI WGS metagenome assembly CEUF01 (sample SAMEA2623350, study PRJEB7988) | marine metagenome | biome: marine biome (ENVO:00000447); feature: surface water layer (ENVO:00002042); material: "saline water (ENVO:00002010), including plankton (ENVO:xxxxxxxx)" | depth 5 m | reverse complement strand
ATAAATTTGAATTAGTAGTAGTTAACTTCTACCCTTTTGAGAAAGTGATTAAGCAAACAAATAATGTAGAAAAATGTATAGAAAATATTGATATAGGAGGCCCCTCAATGATCAGGGGGGCAGCAAAAAATTATAACTCCACTACAGTAGTAATAGAAAAAGAAGATTATAGTCAAATTATAGAGCAGATAAAAAAATATGGAGGGATAACCTCTGACTTAAGAAAAAGACTTGCATGCAAAGCTTTTGAAAGAACTATGCAGTATGATACTAAAATATCAATGTGGATGAGTAAAAGTCTATTAGAACAAGAAGAAACTAATTTCTTTATAGCACCAAGGAACCCTAATAAACTTCGTTATGGCGAAAACCCTCATCAAAAAGCAAGTTTTTATTCAACTACTAAAAATAAAAATTTATTTTTTGAAAAACTTAGTGGGAAAGAACTATCTTATAATAATTTAAATGATTTAAAATTAGGTTTAAAGCTAGTAGCAGAATTTAATTCTCCTACATGTGTGATAATAAAACATGCTATTCCAAGCAGTGTTTCAGAGGCCAAGGATATTAACTCGGCATGGGAAAAAGCATATAAAGCAGATAGTTTAAGTGCATTTGGGGGAGTGGTAATTTTTAATAAAAAATTAGACGAACAATTAGCTAGAAAAATTAGCAAAATATTTTTAGAAGTAATTGTAGCTCCTAGTTATACAAAAGCAGCACTTCAAATATTATACAAAAAATCAAATTTAAGGGTAATTAAAATTAAAAATATTATAAATTTAGTTAGTGCTTTTAAAAGAGATATATCCCTTTTGCCTGGTGGGATGTTGGTTCAAGATGTAGATAAATTTAAAGTTAAAAAAAATAAATTTAAAGTTGTTACTCAGAAGCATCCTACAAAAAAAGAAATAGAAGATTTAGTATTTGCATATAAAGTAGTTAAACATGTAAGATCTAATGCTATAGTTATAGCAAAAAATAAGACTACAATAGGAATTGGTTCTGGCAATACTAGTAGAGTAGACTCAGTTCAGTTTGCGATTATCAAAGCAAAAAGAGCTTTTGCTGGTAAGAAAGACATTATTATAGGTGCAGTTATGGCTTCAGATGCTTTTTTCCCTTTTCCTGACAGCATAAAAATTGCTAGCAAAGCTAATATTAAAGCAATTATTCAGCCTGGAGGATCTATCAGTGATGCTACCGTTGTAGAAGAGACCGATAAAGAAAATATATCAATGGTATTTACTGGAAAAAGATGTTTTAGTCATGCATAGATAATTCAAGTTATAATGACTCAACAAACTTAACTAGTTTTTCAAGATCATTTTTATGATTTTTTATCAAATAATTTATTGAGTCGGTTGCTTCTCCACCATGTAAAAGTATTGCTTGAAGAATAGTATCTGCTCTACCGTCATGTAAAAATGTAGCTCTAGGATTGACACTCTTAGTCAACCCTATCCCCCATAAAGCAGGAGTTTTCCATTCTTTATTAGTTATTTCTCCTTGGACGCTTTTATCAGCTAATTCCTCTCCCATATCATGCAAAAGCAAATCAGTATAAGGCCAAATTAATTGAAATTTTAAAAAATCAAATTTTGCATTTTTTGAAGTAACATACTTTGGTGTATGACAGGAAGTACAATTAGATTTATAAAAAATCTCCTTACCTTTTAAGACATCTTCATCACTAACATTTCTTCTTTTTGGAGGAGAAAGGCTAGATAAATAAAAAACAACTTTTTCTAATATTTCCTTATTAACTTCATTATTTTCATTTTTATTTACACCAGTAGTAAATTTGAAACATTCTACCTGACCTTTAGTACAATCCCCATAGGGATTTTTTGCTATATGATTTGAAATTCCCATATCATGCATAAATGCCACTCCACTTTGAACAGAGAGATTAGGAGTTGAAGCCCTTATACCAAATCTTCCAACTCTTCTTTTTCCGTTTTCATCTTTAACTATTCTAGCAATTCCTGAAATTCCATCTTTGTTTAAATCAAACTCATCGTTTTTTTTTAGAATATCTGTTTCTTCTATTGCTTCTAATAAACCAACTCCGTATACATGAGGAGAAATTCTTAATGATAAAGAGTTGTTCCTATCAAATTTTCCAAAGTTTAAATTATTAATATTAAAGTCAACATTATTATAATTAAACTGGAAGCTCTCGCTTAGCGAAGTACTTAATGTTTTTTTTACTATTTCTCCTTCGACTTCAGCAGGCATTCCAGGAATAGCAAAAAATTGAAATTGTTTTCCATATGAAATATCAGGAATAAGATTGAGGTTTTTATATCGTCCTAATTTAATAACTAAAGAAAGTGGCTTTTCTTTATTAGGTAAATGGCCCCTTCCATCTTTTATATGACATGATTGACACGCTCTAGCATTGTAAAGAGGACCAAGTCCATCAGAGGAAATTGTTGATGATGGTGCAGCAATCCATAGTTTTCTAAAAAATCCATTACCTATCAAGAAGTTTTGTCTGTCTTCAAAGCTTAATGTTGTAAAGTGGTGTGAAAAAGCATTTTTTCCTATTTTATCAACGGTTCCTGCGCCTCCTGTTAAAGACTCAGATCTTTCAGGCTTATCAAAGTTAGAAGTTAATTTAATTACATTATTAACTCTTATCAATTCATCATTACTTAGATCTGATCTGCTAGATACAATATTAGTAATTAAAATAAAAAAACTAATTAAAAAAAAAAAATTCATTTAATTAGTTAAAAACTGCTTCAGGATTGTCAAGAGAATCAGAACCTTCCACTTGTAAATTATTTATTTCAAGTAATTTTGCTACTTTTTCTATATTTTTACTCTGCAGTATTAAAGCATCTACGGCATTTTGTATGAGAAGATTCCCTTCCTTATTTTCCTTTCCAATTAGCATATCATAGGTAATACCATTGTTTGCTGAATCAACTATTTTTTTCATATGAAAAATAGTATTTTCAATAGATTTTCTAAGTGCTTTATCTAACTCTTTATCCTTAGATGCTACTAATTCACTCAGACTAGTTCCTTGGATCAAGTTACTTTCTATGTTTTTATATTTTCCTAAATATACATTCTGAATTCCAATCACATTAAAAAAGTGAGAATTATGAGTATTATCAGAAAAGCAGTCATGTTCTTCTTCAGGGTCATGTAGCATTAATCCTAGCTTCATTCTTTCTCCAGCTAATTCACCATATGACAAACTCCCCATACCTGTTAAAATTCTCCTAATACCATCTTTATAAGAACTTTCAGCTAAATCTCTTCTTGCCTCTCCATTAATTGACCATGAATTCCTTATTTCTTCTAAATCTTTTACCAATAACTCCGTAGCTACTAACAGATATTGTCTTCTTCTATCACAATTTTCATTAGTACAATTTCTTAAACTAAAGTCAGTGTGTGGCCTATCTCCATTACCTTTCTTTGTTCCATTTAAGTCTTGCCCCCAAAGCAAAAATTCAATTGCATGATATCCTGTTGCAACATTAGCTTCATTTCCTCCAACTTCATGTAGGTGGTTTTCTAATAAATCAGTGTTTATTATACTTGCATCAATCAAGTTCCCCTCTACCTTAAGTTTCTCATTTGCAATTACATTAAAGTTAGAAAAGTCGTTTTCTGTTGGATAGTAGTTTGTCATATCGACGTAGTCTATTAGACCTTCATCTAATGGCCAAGCGTTTACCTTGCCTTCCCATTCATCAACTATTGGATTACCAAATCGAAACACTTCTGTTTGTTGATAAACTTTTCTAGCGTCTAACCAGCTACGCTTTACTTCCTCTAAATTAGATTTTGTAGTATTCTCTAGAAAAATATTAACTTTTGAAAGAAGGGAATTGGCTAAACTCCAAGAATCATTATACTTTTCTTCTGCTAAATTAGAATATGTGGTAAATAAATTATTTTTCGCTACACTATTTAATGAAAACAAAAATGCTAATAACATACATATAGATTTAATCATACAAACTCCTTAATAATGAGAACCATTCTCATTTATAATATAATATTTTTATATAAAAGTTCAAATATATTTCTACGTTTTTATTAAATATATTCAAGAATGAAATACTAATATCTTTGAAAATAATAATCATTTGCAGTATATTTATAATAGGAGATATTAATGAATAAAAATTTTGGAACTTTAATAGTTACTATAACAGTTATTAATATATTTATAGCTTGTTTTATAGCTTTTTATCTAACGAGTAAATCTAACTCTTTACTAGAAAATCAGAAAGTAATAGAAGCTTTATCTATGGATTTAGACGAAGATATTCATGAACTACAAGAAAGACTAATAGTAATAGAAGCTTTTGTTAAAGATATCGATGAAGATGTTCATAGTTTGAGAAAATAAAATATATATAATTATATTTTTGATATTATTTTAACATATGGTCTTTCTGCATCAGTAGAAATATTCATTAATTCGGTCAGGTTAATTAAAAAAGTCTTTTGTCCATTTTTTTTAATGATTAGATCCTTAGTCTGACCATAGCAAAGCTCGTATTTTTTTTTATTAACTTTCATCAACAAGCAAAGTTTAGAAATATCATTTTTTCCTTTATTTCTTACAATTACCTTTGTCATCCATTGGCAGGCATCATAAACGTTTCCTAATCTGCTACAACTTGCTTTATTTCTCTTAAAAACCTCAGGCTTGCTTATTGTATAGTTTAGACTTTCAGCTATTAAATAATCTTGCGGAGTAAATAATAAAATTAATAAAACTGATAACGGCATAATTTTTTTAAAAGAATACTTTTTCATTTTTTGTTCCTTTTTATGTTTATCCCAAAAAAGAATGAACTAATTATTAAAAAAAGTAAACTTAATGAAGTTAAAAAAAATATATATGATAAAAATGATCCCATAATTTTTCCATTATGCATTTCAGTGATTATTCTATGAAGAGGAATTCCTTTGCCTTGATGAATTTCTAAATAGGCTTTAGCTCTCTCTAAGTTAGGTCTATTATGCTGTAACCATTCTATTTCTGATTGATTGCTAATTTTGAGAACTTTGGTATCAATGATTGAATAAAGACCACTTGGAGTTTCGATAGCAAGAACTTGTCTGTTATCTTCCCCGACTTTAAATATTTCTTCATTTAGAACAATTTCTCGTATGTCAGTGACTTCTATCTCATCTTCAATATTATTTAATAAAAAAAAGTATATTTTTTTTTCTAAAAAAATTATTAGAGTATCTGTTTGTTTATCATAAAATGCATTTCTTATATCTTGTTCAAACTTTTCTATAAAAGTATTTTTAAAATATAAGCTTTTATCTATTAAAATAATTTCGTCATTTCTTCTGCCTAGTTTTTTTACATCTTTAGTGCTCAGCATATTATACTTTTCTAAAAGGAAAGAATTTGATACGTAAGTATTATTCAACTTAAATTGGTCAGGATAAAGAAGCATAATGCCTGTGACTGTTAAAATAAGAATAAATATACTAAATATAAACCCTACATACTTGTGAATAAGTCTTAAAAAAGTTTTTGTCTTAGCACTTATTATCATTAGAAATATTGTCCAGTATTAAAGCTGTTCTTGCCATTCTATCCATAGACTGTACAGATAAAGTAGCTCCTGAGATATTATCAATATTTCCTGTAAGACGAAACTCATTATTTATTTTTAAATTGTTAAATTGAGATAAAAAAGAGGGATACTTAATTTCATATCCATGCTGTTCTCTATATATTAAAACATGTGCACTGTTAATTTTACACTCTTTAACTGTAAAGGCAGCAGTAATAGGTTTATATTTGCCTATGGAATTGAGTATCCATACAGTTTTATCGTCTGTTTTCCAATATTTAAAGATTCTTTTTTTGTATTTATCTCCCATAGGTATTTGAATGTCTGCCAATTGGTCTTTTTTTAAAATTAGCCTTGCTTTTTCAAAGCCTTTAGAAGATTTCATTTTGTTTATAAAATTTTCTTCTTCTATTTCTAACTTTGCAAAGGCAGAAGTAAGAAAGATTAGTTTAATAAGAATTATGTTAATAAAAATTTTCATTATATTTATATATGTCACTAATTTAAGAAAAAAAGTGTCCTGCACTCACTACAGAACACTTTTTAACATGATCAATTCTATAAAATAATAATAACAATCCGGGAGGAATTATTTATTTTATTCATTAGAATTGATATCCGACTCCCACATTTATACCGGAAGTACCCTTCCCGTTGGTATAATATTTTTGGTTTTCGTAATCTATTTTTAAGACAGCATTAGGCGATAACCAATAGTTAAGCATATAATCATATTGTCTAATTTTATTGCTTGCGTTATCTAATTCGTCTGCCTTATCATTCCAAGCACCGGCTCTAAATCCAACGCCAACAGAACTATCCATAGGACCACCTAAAGACCATCTATATGAAGGTTCTATATAAGTTCCCCAAATTTTAGACCTTCCGTTTGTTGCACAAACATGACCCGACGGACAGTCTAAATTCCATTCAGCAGCAAATGCTCTAAATCCAAAACCTTCACTTGGAGACATATTAAAATGAGCTCCCCATAAATCAGCTGGAATATTTCCTGCAGCAGGAACGTTATTCAAGTCAGTTTGATGGTTGTGCCATAAGCCAAACTCCATACCTGGAATAGCTGTATACTCTAGTCTTACTGTATAAGCTACATTTGAACCATCCTGTTTAAATACTTTTCCTCTACCATCTCTTATGTCACCATCACCGTCAGTTTCAAGTCCAGTGTGTCCAAATGCTGTCAAAGCAATTCCTGGGGCCAAGTCTGTATTAACCATAATTCCTGTCTCCCACCAAGTGTTAGCATTCAATTCTTTTTCTACCACTGTTCTATCTACTCCATAAAAGGTCGGAGGCTCATGTGTTTCATTAATAATACCTACAGGCATAAGAACTGTTCCATATTTAATAAAAGTATTCTCAATACCCATATATTCTAGATTTTGCTCCAAATAGGCTTGCTCCATTTCTAGCTCACCATTCCCATCTTTTACAAAAGCATGCTCTATCTCTACTTCACTAGCAAAATTTAAGTATTTATTAAATTCATGACCAATAAAAAGAACATATCTATGTATATCTACTTCGTTGGCAGGTGCACTTGTGCTTCTGGTAACTCCTGTATCTACAGGTGTAGCACTATTTGACCAATGTATCTCTCCATAGCCGCCTAAAGAAGTTCTAGTCCACCAACCTGCTTCTCCACCAGATTCGCTTCCCTCTTCTATAGCTTCAGCTAAAGATTCTATTTCAGCTCTCATATCTTCAATTTGTTTTTCTAAATCAGCATCTGCCTTAGCAAAAAAACAAAAAACGTAAGCTATGAAAAAGATTTTGTAAAAATTATTCATTATTTATCTCCATTAATATTAATGTATATATATATGAAAATAATTATCATTGTCAATAAAAATGAGAATCATTCTCAACAATATAAATAAATTATAAAATTGTTGTATTTTTGCAACTAATAAAATTATTAAAAATTATAGAGAATTATCTTTAATATACTTATTTGTAATTATAATTGTAGTTAATACTGGAGCTATAATATTAATAACTGGTACACAAAATAGTATGTTGCATATTAAACCATTTTTAATATTGTTCACGAAACTGGGGTTTCTAATACAAAGTTTATATGTAATCATTTCTCCATATTCTTTTGCAATTATGTAGCTCGATAACACAAATTGAAGGCTCAAGATTACTAGATTGTTAGAAAATAAAAATAATTTTAAAAATATAATCAACAAAAATATTAATAGAGTATAAAGAAATATTTTTATGCTTACTACTATACCGCTCAGGTAAGACAAGCTTTTAAGATTTTTATTTTTATTTTTACTTGCCACAGAATAAACTTCTTCAACAATATTGTCTAAAAAGAAACTAACAATAATTGAAAAAAATGGTGGAATTAAAAATATTAAAATAGAAAATATAATAAATTTCCAGAATACTTCTAATATACGATTATAAAAAGTTCCTAATATAATTTGGATCCACGTTAAAGATGGGGCTAGGCTCCAAAAGTAAAAAAAAATTAGAATGACTAATAAAATAGCAAACAAAAAAGATAAAAAAATTATTTTGAGAATTTTTTTATTTTTAAGCAATCTTATATTGCTTAATAAAGATTTTTTAAAATTATTCATTGTTAGGATTGACAGGTAGCATAGACGCTATATTAATTTCTTTCTCTAGACTTTTAGCAAACTCAATAAGTTTAAGATCTTCATATGGTGGAGCCACGATTTGTATGCCTATTGGTGCACCATTTTGAGAAATGCTTGTTGGAATAGCTAGACTCGGACAATTAGTAAGAGAAATACAACCACAAATCATCAACCAAGACACATAATTATTAAATTCATGATTGTCTATTTTTTTAACCCATTTTGTATCATAATTAAAAGGAGCAACAGAAGAACTAGGACATATTAAAAAATCATGATTAGTAAAAAAATTACTAATATTTGCATATAATTTACTCCTAATATTTTCTGCTTTAATTAAATCATCGACTCCTAAGTTTTTTCCTTTTTCTATATTCCAAATAATATCCTGCTTAATACTTGTATCTTCATTTAAAAGGAAACCATAAGTGTAATAAAAGATATAAGCTCTAAATATTTGGAAAGCTTCTTCTGTATTTGTCATTTCCGGAAATTGATTATCTACTTCGTGGCCAAGATGATTAACTAATTTACTAGTATTATTAATCATATCACTTATTTCAGAACTACAAGGAAATATATTGAAATCTTGAGTAATGCCTAGTTTATATTTTGTATTAGATTTAATATCTAAATTAATTTTTTTTGATAAAATACTATTTTTTACAGAGACAGGATCTCTTGAGTCATACGAAATCATTGCTCTAAAAAAAATTTCTAGATCCTCAATATTTCTTGCCATTGGCCCATTTAAAGAAAAAGCACTAAATGGCATTTTTGAAGGCCCATGAGCAATTAGTCCTGGTGTGGGTCTTAGCCCAACAACGCCATTCCAGCTAGCAGGATTTCTAAGACTTCCTCCTAGGTCAGTTCCTGTAGCAAACCATGCCATACCAGATGCTAAAGCAGCGCCAGACCCTCCTGAACTTCCTCCAGCAGATAACGACAAATTCCAAGGATTTTTAGTAGTTCCAAAAACTTCATTAAATGTATTAGATCCAGCAGCAAGTTCAGGAGTATTTGTTTTTCCTAAAACAATACCGCCATTTTTTTCTATATTCTCAACTAATATATCTGATTTATTTGGTGTATTGTTTTCATAATACTTCGAACCATAAGTTGTTTTAACACCTCCCACATCTGTAACATCCTTGACCAAAAAAGGAATGTTTTTAAGCAAAGATGAGGAGTTTTCTTTTTTATCTATATTATTTTTGGCTCTGTCTATACAAAGAGCAACAACAGCATTGATGCTAGGATTTACTTCATGTATTCTATTAATACTAGAATCCAAAACCTCATCAGGAGAAATATCTTTTTTATCTAATAAGTCAATAAGTTGCTTCGCAGTCAATTTCCATAAAGTAGCTATAGAATTCGTCATATAAAAAGTTTATTCTATAAAATTAATTAAAAAAGAAAAAAATGACTGAAAAAAAAAATATAGACCTTTTAGGTATAGGAAATGCCATTACAGATATCTTAGTTAAAGTAGACTATGATTTTTTAGAAAAAATGAAACTGAATATTGGTGCTATGCAACTTACAGATTATGAAACAATAAACAAAACAATAAATTTATTTAAGGACACGAAAGTTTCTGCAGGAGGATCAGTTGCTAATACTATTTCTATGGTAGCAAATCTAGGAAATAGATGCGCATTTATAGGTAGAAGAAAAAATGATACCCAAGGAAAATTATTTAGTGAGAGTATGAGTTCCTCAAATATATTGCTTCCTAATAGTGAGGTAGAGTTTGGAAAGGCATCTTCTACATGCCTTGTAATGATAACTCCTAATGGAGAAAGAACTATGCTAACTTACTTAGGTGCATCTACAAACTTGACAGAAGAGGATGTAGATTTAGCATTAATTGAAAATTCTAAAATTGTATACTTAGAGGGTTACCTCTTTGATCTTCCAGAAGCAAAAAAATTATTTTTTACTTTAGCGGATAAACAAGAAGAATTAGGCTTTGAATTTGCTTTAAGTCTATCAGACCCTTTTTGCGTTACAAGACATAAGGAAGACTTTCTAAAATTGTTAGATAAAAAAGTAAAAATTGTTTTTTCAAATCAAGAAGAGATAGAAACTTTGTTCTCATGTACAGTTGAAAAAGCACTTATAAACTCTTCTGATAAAATCTTAATCAATATAAGCACGCTTGGAGTTAAAGGTGCTATGGTCTATTCTAATGGAAACTTAATTAAAAAAAATTCTTTTAGTGTTGAAGTAAAGGACACAACTGGTGCAGGAGATAGTTTTGCAGCAGGATTTCTTCATGGTTATATCAATAACTTTCCTTTAGATAAATGCGCTGAAGTTGGAAATTTTTGCGCTTCAGAAACAGTAAAAGTTATAGGAGCTAGGCCTGAAGTTAATGTTAAAGAAATGTTATTAAAAAATAATATATTGTAAAATTGATTGAAACTCTAAAACTTTGTTTAAAAAAAAACTTATTTATTTTTTTTCCTCTGGGATTTTTTTCTGGACTACCTCTTTTATTAACTTCTGCTACTTTGGGTACATGGCTTGCAGATGTTGGAGTAAATAAGACAACTATTGGATTATTTGCTCTGGTAGGAAT
>CEUF01047190.1_pt1 | contig 10870 bp, 6 predicted proteins | sample 531461 | NCBI WGS metagenome assembly CEUF01 (sample SAMEA2623350, study PRJEB7988) | marine metagenome | biome: marine biome (ENVO:00000447); feature: surface water layer (ENVO:00002042); material: "saline water (ENVO:00002010), including plankton (ENVO:xxxxxxxx)" | depth 5 m | reverse complement strand
CTAAATCTTTTTTTAGCTGAGCTTTTTGTTTTAAGTTTTGGCATAAAATATCTCGGTCTTATATAGGCATTAATAAATCTTTACAAGATACTATTATTATTAATTTAGAGAGGTTGAATTATCATTACCATTTGCCTACCTTCAAATTTAGGCTTACTCTCAATTTTAGCTATATCCTTGGTTTCTTCAATTATCTTATCCATCAAATCCTTTCCAAGATCTGTATGTTGCATTTCTCTACCTTTAAACTTTACAGTAAATTTTACCTTGTTTCCTTTTGTTATAAATTTTTTTGCATTTTTTATCTTAAAATTATAATCATGAGTTTCTGTACCAGGTCTTAATTTAATCTCTTTTAGTGAAACGGTCTTTTGTTTTTTCTTAGCCTGATTTGCCTTCTTCTGTAAATCGTACTTATATTTACCCATATCCATTATTTTACAAACAGGTGGGTTAGCATTAGGAGAAATTTCTATTAAATCTAATCCCTCTTGCTTGGCCAACTCAATTGCTTTGTTAAGTGGCAGAGTTCCAAGATTTCCTCCATCGCTTCCTATAACTTGAACATCTAAAGCTCGGATCCTCTCATTCGCTTTTGGTCCTTGAGGTTTACTTCTTCGCTGGAAATAATTGGGTTTAAAGTTAGACACTTAGTTTAAAGGTAACTTATTTGCGGCAAGCATATTTTTAATCAAATCTTCTCTCTTCATAATTTCTTGTTTATCTGAACCAAGTTTTCTTACAGTTACTGTATTTTCTTTTACTTCTTTTTTACCACAAACTATAATGAAAGGAATTTTAGCTAGAGAGTGTTCTCTTACTTTATAATTTATTTTTTCATTTCTTAAATCCATCTCACATTTTATACCTTCTTTAAATAGATCTTTAAATAAATTTTTTACATAATCATTGTTCTCTTCAGCTATAGAACATACAACAGCTTGTGCTGGAGAGAGCCAAAAAGGTAATTTACCAGCATAATTTTCAATTAATATTCCAATAAATCTTTCTAACGAACCAAATAATGCTCTGTGTAACATTACAGGTACTTTTTTACTTCCATCTTTTGCTACATAAGATGCACCTAATCTGTTAGGTAAATTTAAGTCAACTTGCAAGGTTCCACATTGCCAATCTCGACCTATTGCGTCTCTTAAAACAAATTCAATTTTAGGTCCATAAAAGGCTCCCTCTCCTTTATTAATTGTATACTCAAGTTTAGATTGTTTAATAGCAGATAAAAGAGCCGCTTCAGATTTATCCCATACTTTATCATCTCCAACACGTTTTTCTGGTCTATCAGAATATTTTAAAATTACATTTTCAAAACCTAAATCTTTATATATTTCCAAAATTAAATTAGTTACTGAAAGTGACTCTTGTGTTATTTGATCCTCTGTGCAAAATATATGTGCATCATCTTGGGTAAAAGCTCTTACTCTTAATAAACCATGTAAAGCCCCAGATGGCTCATACCTATGAACTTTGCCAAATTCAGATAATTTTAATGGTAAGTCTCTATAACTTTTTAAACCTTGGTTAAAAACTTGAACACATCCAGGACAATTCATAGGTTTTACAGCAAATATCTTTTCATCTGGTGTTTCGGACGTAAACATATGTTCTCCAAATTTATCCCAATGACCAGATTTTTCCCATAAAGTTTTGTCAAGAAGCTCGGGCGTATTAATTTCCTTATAACCAGCTAGTCTTTGTTTAGTTCTCATATACTCGACTAGCCTTTGAAATAATAACCATCCTTTCTCATGCCAAAATACTGCGCCAGGACTTTCTTCTCTAAAATGAAATAAGTCCATTTCTTTTCCAAGTTTCCTATGATCCCTTTTTTCAGCTTCTTCCAATCGATGTAAATAATCTTCGAGCTCTTTTTTTGAACTCCAACAAGTTCCATAAATTCTTTGAAGCATTTCGTTTTTGGAGTCTCCTCTCCAGTATGCACCTGAAACTTTTGTCAGTTTAAAAGCTTTACCGATTTTTCCAGATGAAGATAAATGAGGACCTCTACAAAGATCATGCCAAGTATCTCCATGATGGTAAATAGATAGTTCCTCATTTTCAGGAATGCTTTCTATAATTTCTGCTTTGTATTTTTCTCCAATCTTTTTGAAATGTTTTATAGCATCGTTCCTTTTCCAAACCTCTCTTTTAGTTTTTACATCCCTATCAATAATCTCTGACATTTTTTTCTCGATCTTATTTAAATCGTCACTAGTGAAAGGTTCCTCTCTAGCAAAATCATAATAAAAACCGTTTTCAATAACTGGTCCAATAGTTACTTGTGTGCCTGGAAATAATTCCTGTACAGCCATTGCCATTATGTGAGCAGCATCATGTCTTATTACTTCCAAGCCCTCTTTATCTTGCGGTGTGATAATTCTTACTTTAGCGTCTTTTGTAATTTGGTAACTTAGATCTTTTAAATCACCATCCACTTCCATAATTAGAGCTATTTTTTCAAGTGACTTACTAATTTTTTTTGTTAAGTCAAAACCAGTAATAGACTTATCAAAATCTATCTTGTTTCCGTCTAATAATTGAATTTGTGGCATTAATTTTTAATTAATTTTTTATATTCTTTTAAATTAGATTGACACATTATTTCAACATCAAATTTTTTTGTAATATTTTTTCTACCTTCATTTCCCATAGATTTCAATTCATCTGGTGATAATTGAATAACAGTATTTAAAGTTTTAGCAAGTTCTCTGGGATCATCGTGCTTGTATAAAAAGCCAGTTTTTTTATTTATTACGGTTTCCTTTGAACCTCCAATATTAGTTGCAATAATAGGTTTTCCCATTGATTGAGCCTCAACTGAAACTCTGCCAAATGCTTCTGGCTCAATTGATGCAGAAACTACTGCATCTGCTAAAGAGTATGCTAGAGGCATGTCCTTGCAATGAGAAATAAAAATTACCTTTTTATTTAAATTGTATCTTTCAACAAGATTCACGAGTTTTTTTGAGTAAACTTTTCTTCCTTGATCCGACCCAAGTATAACTGCTTGGAAATTAGTAACATTATAGTCTTCAATCAATATATTTAAAGACTCAATAAATTTTTCTTGTCCTTTCCAGTAAGTTAGTCTTCCCGGTAAAAGAATAGTAAATTTATTAGATGAAAGATTCCATTCTTGTTTTAATTTTTCTTGTTTAAGAACTGATATATTTTTAGAATTGAAATAATCAATGTTGATACCTCTAAAAATTACTCTTAGTTTTTTTTTTCTACTTAAATATTCACCATAATTTTCATTTATATGGCTAAAAATAAAGTTTGATCCAGCAATAGTTAGTTTTGCTCTAAGCATAATACTATTATAAAATTTTTTTAAATTACTCTTAAAATTATATGTACCATGAAAAGTTGTTACAAAGACCCTTCTAGTTATAAGAGAAGCGAAATAACATGACCACGCTGGAGCCCGACTTCTCGCATGGATGATGTTTATCTTAAATAAAATGATGTAGACGACTAATACTATAGTATTGAATAATATTATTAATGGGTTTTTAGAATGAACAGGAAGCCGAAATAGTTTTACTTTATCTTTTTTAACGAACTTTAATAATTCACCACCAGAAGTGGCTAAAAATGAACCACATTCATTTTCCGATAAATAGTGAGCAATATCGTAACAACCGGTTTCGGCACCTCCATAGCCAAGTTTAGGAATTACCTGTAGAACATTTAATTTAGTAGTCATCTTATTTGTTATATAATAGCACTAAAACATTCTTATATGAAAAAATTCAAATATTTAAAATTATCAAAGACTAAAAAACTCAGATTTATTGATAATTATTTTAAAAAAAAACTTTATATCGTTTTTTTGCATGGTTTTATGTCTGATATTGAGGGGAAAAAACCTCAAACTTTTTTACGCTTTGCAAAAAAAAATAACATAGGTTTTTTAGCCCCAGAATACTTTGGTCATGGAAAATCGTCAGGTAAATTTATTAAAGGCAATATTAGTCTTTGGTCTAATGATGCAAAACTATCAATTAAAAAAATAGTAAAAAAAAATGACTTTATTTTAATCGGGTCCAGCATGGGTGCATGGATAGGACTAAATCAATTTAAATATTATAAAAAACAGATTAAAGGTTTTATTGGAATAGGTTCAGCTCCAGAATTTCTAACAAGGTTAATGTGGAATAAGTTTCCAAAAAAAATTAAATCAGAATTAATTAATAAAGGGGAAACGATTGTAAAAAGTGGAGATTATGAATATCCTATTACTTACCAGCTTATAAGAGACGGCAGGAAGAACAAAATTTTAAATAAAAAAATCAATTCAAAAATTAAAGTTACAATGATTCATGGAAAAAAAGATGAAGTAGTACCAGTTCAATTTTCAAGGCTTACTTTATCTCTTTTTAAAAATGCTAAGAAAAAATTAAATATTGTTAGAAATGGTGATCATAGTTTGTCAAATCCAAAACAATTAAAAATTATCATTAATGAACTAAAATATATCGTTAAAGATTTTATCTAAGCCTTCTTTGTAAGTTGGGTAAGCAAATTGATATGCAAAAAAATCTTTTACTTTTTGATTATCTACTTTTTTTGAGTCTTTGTAAAAATCTTTCAACATTCCGTCTTCTAAAGCCTGTAATTCAAGATGTTCTGGAGATTTAACTTTAAGTAATTTTGAACCATAAGAAGCGATTTCTTCTTGTGATGCAGGTTTGTCATCTGAAATATTATAAATTTCATTACTTTTAAATTTTTTCATTGAGTGAAATAAAATATTCGCAATATCCTCAACATGAATTCTTGAAAAAAAATGATTTTTTTTTTTAATTATTTTAGCTTGACCAGAAATTAATCTTTTTAAAATGTTATTTTCTTCAGAATAGATACCAGATAATCTGAAAATTTGTAGAGGTATGTTATTTTCACTTGAAAATTTCAACCATTGATCTTCAGCTTTAAGTCTTCTAATGCCATTAGTTGATGTTGGTTTAGTTTCACTATCTTCATTCACCCATTCGCCATCATGATTTCCGTAAACGCTAGTTGCTGATAAGTATGTTATCCACTTTGCATTTGTTTTTTTTATTATTTTTTTAAAATTTGCAACAACAATATCCTCATCATTAATTGGTGGAATTGATACAAGTATAAAATCTGCTTCTTGAATTTTTACATCAATATTTTTATCAATTTTTTTATTATTAAACTCATAAGAATTTAAATCTATGCCCTCAAAAGTTGATATATGGGTTTTTTTTCGAGAGCTTACATTAAGCTCTAGCGCTTGTTTTTCTTTTATTATTTTTTTTACAAAATACTTGGCTACTTGACCAAATCCAAAACAAAAAACTTTTATTTTACTCATTTAACTAGCCTTCTTAACACGAGGCTTGAGACTAATAGGATTATCTAACTTATCCAGCATTTCTATAGGGCAAATTTGTTTGAATTTTTTCAACTCATTGTCAAAGTCATTTAATATTTTCTGAGCTGTTTTTGAATTTGTTTCATTAATGAAAGTATTTAAATTATCTTTTAAAAATTTCTTCCAATAATCTGTTTCGACTCCTTGCCAAATTATTGATGAGGGATTTGCGAAATTTTCAAATGTATTTTTAACATCATAAACAAATGCCATTCCTCCCGTCATTCCTGCTCCAAAATTATCTCCTACATCTCCTAATATAATAGCTGTTCCTCCTGTCATGTATTCACAACCATGTGCTCCGCATCCTTCAACGATCGACAAACTTCCAGAATTTCTAACTGCAAATCTTTCTCCAGCTTGTCCTGATGCAAATAATTTTCCTGAAGTTGCTCCATAAAGAACTGTATTTCCTATGATTGTATTTTCATTTGAAATCAATGAACTTTTTGGAGATGGATATACAACGATAGTCCCCCCAGATAATCCTTTGCCAACGTAATCATTGCAGTCACCTTCTACGGTTAGCTTAATCCCTTTAGTCAAAAAAGCCCCTAACGATTGTCCTGCAGAACCCTCTAGTTTAATTTGAACAGTATTTTCCTTTAATTTATTATTACCAAATTTTTTGTATATATGGTGAGATAGTCTAGTTCCTACAGATCTTGATGTGTTTTCAATTTCGTACTCAAACTTGTTTTCAGAGTCTGTTTCAATCTTTTCTTTTATGTCAGACCAAATCTTTTCATCGAGAGTATCCGGAACAGTATTAATATGTTTGTTTTTACAATATCTTAGATTTTCTCCTGGATCAGCTTGAACTAATAAAGGATTTAAATCAAGATCATCCAAATTAGATGCTCCTTTATTAATTTGAGTTAATAGATCTGTTCGACCGATAATATCGTTAATTGATTTAAATCCGAGTGAGGCGAGTATCTCTCTCACTTCAGTTGCTGCAAATTTAAATAAATTAACTACTTTTTCTGGAGTGCCAGTAAATTTTTCACGTAAAGACTCGTCTTGACTACACACACCAACCGGGCACGTATTTGAGTGACATTGCCTTACCATTATACAGCCCATAGCAACTAGCGATGACGTGCCCATTCCATACTCCTCGGCGCCCATCATTGCGGCCATTACAATATCTCGACCTGTTTTTAATCCTCCATCAGTTCTTAAGGTAACGTTATGTCTAAGATTATTTAATGTAAGAATTTGGTTAGCTTCTGTTAAACCCATCTCCCAAGGTATCCCGGCATATTTAATGCTAGTTTGAGGACTCGCTCCAGTGCCTCCAGAGTGACCTGAAATTAAAATTATATCTGCTTTAGCTTTAGCTACTCCTGCAGCTATTGTTCCGATGCCGGTTGAAGCAACTAATTTGACTCCAACTCTAGCACTTGGATTAATTTGTTTTAAATCATAGATCAGTTGTGCCAAATCTTCTATAGAATATATATCATGATGTGGTGGTGGAGATATTAAAGTCACACCCGGTGTTGAGTGCCTTAATCGTGCAATCTCTGCTGTAACTTTAAAACCAGGAAGCTGTCCCCCTTCACCAGGCTTAGCTCCCTGTGCAATTTTAATTTCTATCTCATTAGCGTTGTTTAAGTAGTCAACTGTTACGCCAAATCTAGCAGAAGCGATTTGTTTCACTCTAGAATTTGAGCTATCGCCATTAGGCAGTTTTTTAAATCTTTTAGCATCTTCTCCACCTTCTCCACTACAAGAGGCCCCTTTAATTCTATTCATGCCAACTGCTAAAGTTTCATGTGCCTCTGCTGATAATGCTCCGTGGGACATACTTCCACTTCCAAACCTTTTAAGTATTTCTTCAATAGGCTCTACTTCGCTAATGTTTATTGGTTCTCTTGTCTTTTTAAATTCTAATAAATCTCTTATGTTTATTGGGGGTAAATTGTGTATTCCAGCTGAGTATTTCTTATATTGCTCATAAGATCCACTGCCAACAGCACTTTGCAATAAGTGGATTAGTTTTCCTTGATACTGATGATCCTCACCACTTTTTCTATATCTGTACAGCCCGCCAATAGGCAAAGTGAAAACATTTTTTGCATTAAATTTTTCGTAAAGCTCTTTTATTTTCTTCTCAATACCGATTATACCTATTCCTGAAATTCTTGAGGACATACCTGGGAAGTAGTCAGATACTATAGCTCTACTTAAGCCTACTGCTTCAAAATTACATCCGCCACGATAAGAGCTTATTACAGATATACCCATCTTTGACATAATTTTAAGTAGACCAGCATCAATAGATTTTTTAAATTTCTTTACACAGGTTTCAAAATCAGATTTACCAAATAACTTTTTTTCAAATCTCTGATAAATACTATCTATCGCTAAATATGGGTTTACTGTAGTTGCACCAACTCCAATTAAGATAGCAAATGAGTGGGTATCCATTGCGTCTGAACATTCCACATTCAAGGAGCAATAGCCTCTCAATCCATGTTTTACTAAATGAGAGTGAACAGCACCTACTGTAAGTATACTAGGAATGCTAGCTTTATTGTTTGAAATATTTTTATCAGATAAAACTAAACAAGTACTTCCTTCTCTTACTGCTGTTTCTGCCTCTTCTCTAATTAAATCGATTCTTTCTTTAAGAGATTTTTCAATATCAAACGAACAATCTATGGTTTTCACCTTTTTTGAAAAAAACTTTTTAAATTTTTTAAATTGGGAATTGGTCAAAATAGGACTATCTAGAACATAGATGTTTTCCTCTGTTAAATTATCAAAGTCTAGAATATTTCCCAAATTACCAAATCTCGTTTTTAAACTCATAACTTTATTTTCTCTAAGTGAGTCAATTGGGGGGTTAGTAACTTGACTAAAATTTTGTCTAAAATAATGTGATACAGGTCTAAAATGACTAGATAAAACTGCTACTGGAGTGTCGTCACCCATTGAGCCTGAGGCTTCTTTACCCTCCTCGGCCATAGGGTGCAAAATTAATTCTAAGTCCTCAATACTTAAACCTGATAAGTATTGTCTTTTTCTTAGGTCTTCATTTATGAAATTTGGTTTTTCATCGTCGGCTGAAATTTTCTTCTCTAAATCAATTATTTGCTTGCTATATTTTTTATAATCCTTAGCTAAAAGGTCTTTAATTTCTTTATCTTTAAATAATTTTCCTTTTTTTAAATCAATCGCAATAATTTGACCTGGGCCAAGTTTTCCTTTTTCAATAATATTCTCCTCAGGAAGTTTAATCATTCCTGTTTCAGATCCTGCAAAAAATAGATTATCTGAAGTAATTGTGTATCTTAAAGGGCGTAACCCGTTTCTATCAGAAGAAGCTAAAACCCACTTTGCATCAGTAGCGCAAATGGCAGCTGGTCCATCCCATGGTTCTATGGTGCTATTTAAAAAATTAAATAAATCTTGGTGATTTTTTGGGACAGTTTTGCTTCTTTTTGACCAGGAGTCAGGTATCATCATCAATTTTATTAATGGAGCTAATTTTCCTGAATGAGTTAACAATTCAAAAACATTATCAAGAGCTCCTGAGTCAGAAGTGCTTCTTATGACTGGTTTTAAATTTTTTACATCTTTGAAAAGAGAACTGGACATATCCTGTTCATGTATTTTCATCCAATTAATATTTCCTTTTACGGTATTTATCTCCCCATTATGAGCTAGAGTTCTGAAGGGCTGGGCCAAGTCCCAACTGGGAAAAGTATTAGTAGAGTATCGTTGATGAAAAATAGCAAATCGGGAGGTCAACTTTTCATCATTAAGATCGGGATAAAATTCTGAAAGCATTTCAGCTAAAAACATCCCTTTATAAACGATAGATCTTGAGCTAAACGAACAAATATAAAGTTCCTTGATTTGTTTTTCTCTCGCAACTTTTTCGATTTTTTTTCTTGTCTCAAATAGATCTCTTTCAAGATCGTTCGTTTTCAAATCTTCATTCTTTTTAAACATTACTTGAGCTATTTCCGGTCTGTTTTGGTCGGCTGTTTTCCCTAAAACACTAGGATTAATTGGCACCTGTCTCCAACCATAAATATAATAATTTTCTGCTAGTAAAGCTGACTCAATTATTTCTCTACATTTTTCTTGTTCGGAATAATCTGTTCTTGGTAAGAAAACCATTCCTACACAAATTCTTTTGTCTTCATCAAGTTTATGACCGGTTGATAAAATTTTTTCTTTAAAGAACTCTGGAGCTATTTCAATTTGTATTCCTGCACCATCACCGGATTTACCATCAGCGTCTACTGCACCCCTGTGCCAGATAGCTTTAAGTGCTTCAATTCCGTATTCAACTATTTTTCTTGATTTTTTTCCATTTGTAGAAGCAATCAAGCCAACTCCACATGCGTCGTGTTCCATTTCTTGCTTATAATTGAAACTTTTTTCTAATATGTTTTTATTTTTTTTATAATTAATCATTGTAATTCTAGGCTGCTTCTATAGATTTATTCTTAATAACTTTTTGCTGTAAGTATTTGTTAATTTCAACGGCAGCATCTCTACCATCTCTAATCGCCCAAACTACCAAGGAAGCGCCTCGTACAATATCACCTGCCGCAAAAACTCCATCTAGATTAGTTTGCATCGTTTTTAAATCTATTTTAATAGTTCCCCATTGAGATATAATTAATTCTTTTGCATCAAATAGCTTTGGTAAGTTTTCTGGATCAAAACCTAATGATTTAATTACTAGATCTGCTGGAATTTTGTATTCAGAACCTTCGTCTACCTCAGGTCTTCTTCTGCCTGAAGAGTCTGGCTTACCTAATTTCATTTTATTAACCTCTACAGCTTCAATTTTTGTTTTACCTATAAAACTTTTAGGACTTGTAAGCCAAACAAACTCTACACCTTCCTCGATTGCATTCCCGACTTCTCTTGCGGAGCCTGGCATATTTTCTCGGTCACGCCTGTATAAACATTTTACCGACTTAGCTTTTTGTCTTACTGACGTTCTAACACAATCCATCGCGGTGTCTCCTCCGCCTATAACAACAACATTTTTTCCTTCGGCATTTAAAGTTCCATTGTCGAATAATTCTATTTTGTCTCCTAAGCCTTTTTTATTTGATGCAGTTAAAAAATCCATCGCTGGAAAAATATTTTTGAGATTATGACCTGGAATATTGATTTCTCTTGCTTTGTAAACTCCAGTAGAGATCAAAATTGCGTCGTGTTTTTCTTTTAGTTCATATAAGGTTTTATCTTTACCGACTTCAAAATTTTGTACAAATTTTATACCACTCTCTTTTAATAATTTTGTTCTTCTTTCAACAACAAATTTTTCTAATTTAAAATTTGGAATTCCATAAATTAAAAGACCACCTGGCCTATCATATCTATCGTAAATTGTTACTTGATAACCTGATTTTCTTAATTCCTCTGCACAAGCCATCCCAGCAGGACCTGCTCCAATAATTCCTATTG
>CEUF01059593.1_pt1 | contig 11007 bp, 10 predicted proteins | sample 531461 | NCBI WGS metagenome assembly CEUF01 (sample SAMEA2623350, study PRJEB7988) | marine metagenome | biome: marine biome (ENVO:00000447); feature: surface water layer (ENVO:00002042); material: "saline water (ENVO:00002010), including plankton (ENVO:xxxxxxxx)" | depth 5 m | reverse complement strand
TGTTGTTATCTCTCTTTGTTCTTGTTCTTAAGATTCAATTTAACGCCAACATTGTTAGACATTCAATCAACAATCACGTTTTCGGAATCATTTTGCGCGTTTTAGAACCGAATGTCACACGACCTGTTTTACGTGTCGCTTTTTTGTTCGGACTAGAAGTGTTTATTTCTTTGAAGACTATGTATATCATATTTAGTTTCTGAAATTGAGAAATGGTTTCTTTTATGTAGAGAGATTCGTTTACACTGACTTCTCTAACCAAAGGACGATACTCACCCGATTTAATGAACTTCACGAGATCGTCAGGGTCCGTGTCCATATTATAGAGATAAGCTCTGAATACCCGATACTTCTTTTTACCATGATGATTGTTGTTGGATATAAGCTTTGCGAATTCTTTGTCGCTTATCACGTTTTTCTTTTCTAAGTCTACGCGTTCGCATGATACGCGTTCAATGTGTTTGTCTACGTTGACGTATATTTTGCATATCTTGATAGAAAACACGTCGTCCTTATAAAAAGAGTCGTAAGTCATGTTGTATGCCTCTACTTCCTCCAGCCACTTTGTAGTGAGTGTGTCGTGCTCTTCTTCTTCCATAAGAGTATCAATATCGTCAAAATCAATCTCTTCACTGTGTTCTAACTCTGTCATATGTGTATTAGATAATATACTTAACCTAGCATATTATCTTATCTGTTTTAACTTAATTCATGAAGACTCCCATCCATCACCGTCTTCGTCTTGGAAATCATCCGTTAACTCATCTTCATGTTCGTTTTCTTCTTCGTAGGAAAGCTGGTCTTTGAACATATATAGGTGTGCATAATACTCGTATCCATAAACAGAAATAAATTCGGCCTTCTGCCTCTCGTGAATTCGCACCATATGGTCTATTCTACTACTAGCGAGTTCATGGTATTCGTGCGGACTAAGGCTTTTTAAGTAATCATCCCATGCCTCCCAGTCATGATCACGGTACAACCTTTTCATTGAACTGTTGGAGCGATATCGGCAACGATCACGACGACACTCGGGATCCAGAAGATCTTTTACTGTGTCGCGCGTCAAGACAACCCACTTATTGTCCAATACCGGTTCTGAAATTAAATCTGTTTTCTGTGTCAAACATTGTGTGTCTGCTATATTAACTTCTGCCGACTTCTCCGAGTCGCGTTTCCAGTGAAATCCCGTGGAATCACCTGGGATACTTGGGGCAGCCTTGCTCTGCGCAACCGGAGAAGATGAAAGTGACGGAAAAGCCTCTTCACTGTCAGCTCTGAGGTCAACTGTTTCACGTGTCCCGGGATTTTCGCGGTCGTATCGTTTCTTTCGGAAAGAAGATCGGAACTTGTCTTCAGACATCACGTGTAACTAAATTAAATGTAAAACTAAGTAATCAATTAAGACAGAAACTACTACTTGTTAGCTGTACTAATGCAGATACAGTAACTATAGACATACCTTTAAGTCGTGCTCGTTAAACACTTGTTGCCTGCATAAAAAATGAACGAGTCATTTATTTGTTATGTTATTTACCTTACAAGTATCAAATAATTTTCTAAATATCATCAATGTCAACGTCGGAATCATCGTCACCCAGAGCAGACACTTTTTCTGCCCCAACAGTTTCTCCTTCCTCTTCTCCTTCCTCTATTGTGGCGGCTGTCATACTAGACTGAATAATCATATTCTCCATCTCTTCGTCTTCTTCCGTAGTGAAATCAAAATCGTGGTGTGCAGTGGTGCTTAAATGCGACCGTTCGTTATCTCGCGCAATAAACTTGTCCCAGTCTGCGCGCACGGTGCTGCGTAACCTATCTTTATCAGTCTCTTTATACACTTCAAGCAAATCACAATTAGGCAGTTTCCCCGAATCTTCGCGCGTGGACTCGTAGTCACGCACGCCGACCATTACCCACGTTCCTATTTCCAACCTGTTATCTCGCTTACCGCGACCGCGAAACTTTCCGCGAATATGACAGAGTAACGTCCGTCCGTCCATTCCTACCACGTGACAATTAGAGCCACCCAACAACTTTTCTACTTGGGCATAACACTCCCCTTCTTCTTCCACGACACGTAGAACTGTGCGCCCTCTAGACACAATATTCTTGCGCGCTTGACTTTTAGTTTTGCTTCCTCCTCCGGTGTTCTTTACCATTTTACGACTGGTTGATTAGTTGTATTACTTATTGCAAGATAATGTTTTGAATAAATACGTTCAATTTGAAAAAAGGACAGGCCTTTTTCAATAAGAGAAGATAAGAGAGACTCAGTCATGTAAATATGTTTATTTTATTTTTATTGTTGGAATGGTATTCAAGTAAGTATTCATAAATGTTAGTTAGTCATCACGACTAAGCTAAGCGAGCACTGCCTCTGCAGCCGTCTCAGCCATTGACTGAGTTTGGTCGTTGATTATTTCGTCTTGTTCTACGCGCTTTAAGTGATACTTGGTCTTGAGATGACTCGCAAGCGAACCTTTGGTGATGGTCTTTCCACACGAGCACTCAATCTTGATGGCGCGGTCTTTGAGTAATCTGTCGCGATGCTTCTCGTAATAAGCTGAGTTGCGATCCTTGACCTGGTCTTTTCGTTCGCGCTGATACTGTTTGGAATATGCAAGCAGTGTTTCCCGATTTTTCTGATAACGTAACTTTGCTGCAGCTAGTATCTTTTCTCTGTTGCGGTAGTAGTGTGATTGTTTCTTTTTATCGGTAAGAGTATCACCGGCGTCATTGTTTGGTTGTTTGATACTTGGTATGTCGTCTGGATGTTGTAGAGATAATGGCGGTTTGGCCACGACACATTGCTTTGATTGTTCTGGAGTGTCGGCGTCGCTGTCGCTTCTATTTTCTTGGCTATCATTGTCATGTGGTAGAGATGCATTTCCTTCTGGATGCGCAGTGCCGTGAAGATTGCTAGGACGAGAATCATCATTGCTATTACAAATAGAGGTCTCAGTAATAAGAACGTGAATATCATTGTTGGACATATCGGCGGATGAATAGTGGTTGTTGATAACTTTCTGTTGTAACTATACTTAGTTGTTTGTTAGATGCCTACAAGTGTCACCTATTTACGACGTTCAATTTATTTTTACACAGGTTGTTTATTTGATTCATTATAACTGTCTATTCACACATAGATATGAATAGACAATTGTAGTATCGCAAAAAAACACAATTGATTTCGCGCTCATGAAAGGGTTCGAACCTCTGACCTTCCGATTAACAGTCGGATGCTCTAACCAACTGAGCTACACGAGCGGGTGGTTTCCACCACAAATAAAAAAGAGAAGAAATGTTTAAGTTAATATTGGCGTAATTGTTGTATGAAAGAATAAACACTCAACCAACCACAACTTATTTATTTACCTTAGATTCCATTAACAGGAGAAGGTCTCGATCCTCCGACCTTTGGGTTATGAGCCCAACACGCTGCCTCTGCGCCACCCTGTTGTAGGACCGTAAGGCACCAAATACAAAATAAACCAACGTACTACATTACAAATAACTTACAGATAACAAACAAATATTACGCAACGAGCCCCCCCAGTGATATAAGCTCTCCTCCTAACACTTCCTAACGCCCGTTGCAATGAAGTCCCGACTCCAACCTGTGGATATAGTTAATATTATAAAGCGCTAAACTAGCTTGCAGTATCATTGGACAAATGTGAATATGAAAACCTAACTGCAAGCTGTCTAGATTGATGACTTCTTACCCGGATCGCGCTATGTAATACGCGTGAAAGACCAAGTTCTTTCTTAGTCTTGTGTATGCCCCTCCCCGCATAACACTGTGATATCCCTAACTACTGCCCTCATACCCCCGAAGTATACAGTGACAGTCGTTTTTACCACTTATGGGCTTGATATCTCCATTTCCATGAGACTTCTGGCTCTATGCCAAGGGATAGTCTCTTCCCCCACCCGATGTGGGACTTGAACCCACGGCCACCAGCTTAAAAGGCTGGCGCTCTACCGACTGAGCTAACCGGGTAACTGTATGGAACCAACCATACACAATAAATATCCGATGTAGGACTCGAACCTACGACAACCAGCTCATGAGACTGGCGCTCTACCAACTGAGCTAACCGGATTAATGGGTAGCTAACCCATATTATATACAAATATACATCTTCCAAGTCGTAGCTCGCATACTGCACCGTGCTCTATTCATCGCAATTAGCTCATAGAACATCCCCAGTTTTTAAACCTGCTTACTATGTAAATCACCCGCAAAGCTCATTCGTCTTATATAAGGGAACCTTGAAAGGGGTCGGTCGGTATACGCATATCTAGCAACAACAGCCGACCCTCTATTGCCCGCCAGAAGCTCCCACCGAGATTTGAACTCAGGTTACTGGATTCAAAGTCCAGTGTGATAACCACTACACTATGGGAGCTGTGCACGGTGTGGGGTTCGAACCCACGCAGCTGACGCTACCAGGTCTTAAGTCTGGCTCCTTAGACCACTCGGACAACCGTGCATTTAAACTACATACAAACCTATAAACACAATATATACAACCAAATATGCAGGGTAGGATTCGAACCTACGATATTATCCAGCGTAGGCCGGACGCCTTCGACCACTCGGCCACCCGCATGTGAGTTTGCAGTCATTTTAACGAGACACCTTATGGAAACTGCTTGTCTCTAAATCCGGATTACCTGATTCGAACAGGTGACCTATCGATATCTCATACACGTCGCTCTAGCGACACCACTACAGTCGATTGCTCTGCCAACTGAGCTAAACCCGGATATCAGACAGTTTAGTGACATGTCCAGGTCAGTTGCTCCCGTGCGGGCTCGAACCGCAGACCTTCGGCTCATAAGACCGATGCTCTAACCAACTGAGCTACGGGAGCATACTCTTCTTATGCAGTTGGCTTTAAGTTGTAAATACAATTACTATACCGTATCTCCTGTCAATTAATTATATTTACATTACATTATTTACATTGTGTGGTCGCGACCACTGTTTCTTTCTTACTATACTATATACTATACAATGACGTTCCTCAAACGACTATCTAGCGAGTTCAAATACGATACGTGGTATCACGTGGCCATCTCCATAGCTGTTCTTCTCAAAATCCTTTTTTTACTAACGGCAATCATCGTGTTCTACAATAGCGAAACAAATAACACCGATACTCCGTTTTTTCGTAAGATGGTGAAGTTGAAGGATATATGTAATCAGTGCTCTATCATTGTAGTGTGTGCCATAATGATTTACTTATTCAATCCCCGCAATAAACATGTATATGTTGACGTCCACGTTCAAACTCTTTTGTTTGCTTTTGCCATTATTGTGCTGCTTGAATCGCACTGGGTGGTCTTTATGCGCGAACAACACTATGGCGTGTCTATCGTTCAATTCTTCATTGGACGCATCGGAACGCTCAATGAACAAAAGAACGCGGACCGAATACATATTGCAAGACACCAGTGAGTAGTCATTATCTAACTAAGTAGTTAATTAATTATTATACACCAGTCGTGCCTGGAGGAACAGGCGGTTGAGCTCCCTGCGACTCGGTAGCCGAAGGGTCACTGAACATCTTTACACATTCCCACAACTTGGCGGACTCCTGGAGAGCAAACGCTCCACGCTTCTGCGCCATAGACAAAAACGCGATGAGAATGTTGAGTGCATCGTTCTGGTTCTTAACGGGCATATCCACAAGCTTGGTCTGTTGTCTCGTCGCTTGATCTGGCCCTGACGGCGACTGTTCGTCTACACTAGTTTGGGTTTTTGAAGAAGGAATAGATACAGGCACGTCCATGGTGCAATACTCTATATATAGCCATGGCTTTAAGCTATTATTTATGTAGTCTAACATCTATCTTTATATACCCATCAAGCAAGTTTATATGTACAAACAGAACTCTCAATTATAGATAACACATCCATAAAGAATATAAAGCATCGCACACTTATAATCTAGAATCACCGCATTAGCGCTACATGACACTCAACAATATATATGAACAATCCCGTGCTATTTATCTTGATAGTGCAACGGATACACTGCACAACATGTTGTCCGAGGAAAATTGGGAACTCGTTTCCAAAAGCCCCAGAAGAAAAGTATATCGGAAATGTGATACTGTATACGATATCATTGAAATAACACACTCTGTCTCAGGAAAGTATCACGTCACAGTGCCGTTGAAAACTTCAAGATACGCATATACAACTTCACTAGATACCACTGATAAGCTGTTTTTCTACATCAGTGACTTCATAGAGCATTATGACCACTACTGTCCCGAGAATTCATGAATACTCGCTACAAATAATATATGCGTTATATACATATGAATATCCCTTCCTATTCACATGTATTTTCTGTCTTGGGAAGATACGGACCAGTTATTCTGTTTTTCATTTCCCTCGTCGTTCTCTCCGGGAAGAAAATGACACGCGAAATCTATATTGCTGGATTCGTAGTGAACATATTCCTCAACTCCCTCCTCAAGATTCTCATTAAACAAAAACGCCCCAATAAAGACAAGAGCGATTCGCTGATGAGTTCTCTCATGGACACTGCCCCCGAAGCTCAAAAGGAGAAGGCCAAGAGTGTCCACAGATACGGTATGCCTTCCGGGCATGCCCAGACTATTGCATACAGTTTAGGATTCATTGCACTTACTGTATCTAATCTTTATGTAATTATAGCATTTGCTCTTCTTGTCTTTATCACATGTGTTCAACGCGTGTTATGGAGCAGACATTATGTTGATCAAGTAATCATTGGAGCAGCAGTAGGTATTTCAATGGCATATCTCGCTGTGAAAATAAAGACTCGGTTGATGGAAAGCGAAAGTCACAACCGATCTGTGTAATGTCTCATACAATATACATCTAACACAATATAAACAAAAATAAATCTATGGGTATTGTATACAGAGATGTTTTCTATGAATTTCTCCCGAAACAATACTTCCAGTTCTAAATCCAGACCTCCCCGATTCCTGATAAGTTACCAGTCTCGCGGAGAAGCACTCAATCCCAACGGAACTAGCGAAAATCCAAACAAAGTTCGCGCTAAGCCGCAGTATTCTATACCGTCCAAAATCTCCTCAGGAAGAAAACCCGCAGCAAGAAGCTTTATGTCTATGTATTTTCAAAGCGGAGCAAATTCTGAAAAGGCTCGTGAAAAACAAATTGCTAATATGGTAAGTGAGACGAAAAAAACACAAGAAAAATCTCATCGCTGGAGATTTCATATAAAGAACGAAGCAAGTGCGTTGATGACCATGCCTAACGGTTCTAAAATATCCAATACTATTTATTCCCGTCCATCCAATGACGAGATCAATATTCCCATAAAAGATTATACTTTTAAGACCACAGACGGTCACTTAGTTGTCGGCGGACGAAAATACCCCATCCAACCTGCCGCAATGCACAAGCTCGCTGACATTCCCGTGGAAAGCGAAGAGTCAGCGTCTAAGTCTATTTCCACCACGTCTATCGTCGCCGAAGATTCTCTTGATTCTCCGAAAAAGTGGACTCCTTCCTTTAAAGTTGACATAAAGGAACCCTCCAAGAAAATAGAGAAACAGGTAATTTCCAAACCCGTTGAGGATACAGATACAGATATAAAAAGAAACCTGGCTCCTTCCGTTCCGAAAAATAAACCTAAACCACTTCCTAGCTGGGAAAGGTAAGTTAGTTTACGGTTTACGGTTTACGGTTTTTGATTATTGATTTTTCATAATTCATTATACGTATAACGAATTATGATTTATAATTTATGATTATCATTTACTTTGCGACTAAAGTATACTTCTTATGCTAGATGTTAATTTCATTAACTTAAGCGATCTTGATGACGTTATCACCAAGAGTGGCAGTGTCAAGGTTGGTCACACCCACAGTGGTTCCTGCTGCGTTAGCAACGAACAAGTAGTTGATTTCACTGTTCCAGTTGTTTCCAAGAATAGAGTTGGGGAAAGTTTTAACCAAACGGGCACTGTTGTTGCTGTGGAAGTTAACTTCAGTAATTCCGTTGCCAGTAGCAGCACCCTCGATATCGTAACTGAACACGCTGGGGGCAGTTCCAGTGGGGGCAGGACTGATTTGAAGCATAAGAGCGTTGGTAAGAGCAGAACCGTTATCGTCAACAACCAACTTGTTACCTCCAGTGGCAGCAGTGGCAGTGACAATAGGAAGACCACGAGGGATGACAGCATCAGTTCCATTAGTTAACATGTTGTTACCGTAAGTCAAGTCAGGAAGCTGCACGAATCCGGCCAAAAGAGGATCAGCGGTAGGGGCAGCGCTAGTGGCGGTAGTGAGCTTTCCTAAGTATCCACCCTCAGTGGTGGCGGTGTAACGGTTTCCAACTGCGCCATAGGCGTAAGTGGTGGTGATGCGGGGAATATACACCTTTCCGTTAACAAGACCATCAAACTCAACACTCTGGTCACCACCAACGTGTCCTTGAGTCTTGACTGCAGCAACAGTTGCTCTGCGACTGTTGTTATCAAAACCAGTATTGTCGGCGACAATACCCATGGAAGCATCGTATAGGGTGATAGTGTATCCAAGGATAGCGGTAGCAGCCTCTCCAGCCGCCGCGTTGGGAACGTAGAGGACCGCAGGGTTGGGTTGAGACCAGCTAATAGTTGCCTTCTTATCACTAGCCACGGCACTCATACGAGCCACCTCGTTTTCTCCGGCGGTAGCCGAGAGAGGAAGCTCGAACACCTTCACGACAGTGGCACCACTGACATCTGCCCCGTCCTCACCGAAAGTACCAGCTCTAGTAGTACCGTTGCCTGCAAGGTCGGCAGACTTATCGACACACGAGGTGACAAGAGCGGTGGCGGTGTTATTGCCCTGGGTCAAGGTGGAGGATGCCTTCTTTCCAGTGATGGAGATAGTAATGGGGTATCCATACAAAGCATCCGCAGCGTTGGCATCGCCAGTAAGGGTGATAGTAGTGGTGGTTCCTCTTCCGAGGGTAGCAGGGGTAGCTTCTCCGTGGGCAATTCTATTAGCCTTACCGTTGTAGAACTGCTCGGCTCTCACGTAGTAATGCTGGTAGAATTGACCCTTGCCCTCCTTGATACCACTGATATCAGTGAAGGAGAACGCTTGGCTGTATCGGCGTTTATTGTTCACAATGGTAATAGTGGCATTGTTAGTGGCTTTGAAATCAGCGGCTCCGGCAATAGGAGTTCCACGAGGCACAACGTTGGTGAAACTGACATCAGATGCCGAGTCATCACCGTTGGCGTTACCACCCCACAACTTAATCTTGTAACGGAGACCGTTCTTGAGCTTCTGGGGATTACCCGAAGCATCGTAGTAGTGACCAATCGTTATCTTACCATCACCCTTCTTGTAGGGCACCTGGATGGTCTTCTGAACGAGCTCGTCACTGGCAGCACCGTCGGCAGCTCCGTTACTGCTGGTGGTGTTGACAGCTGCGTAGTGACCACCAGAGATATCAGTGCTGAAGTGAACACTGTTAGTGAAGTTGGTCATGTATGCAAACTGGGCATCTGCGGGAGCGGCATCTTCACCACCAAGACGGTTGGCGTATTGAGGATCAGCAGCAGCGAAACGCTTGGCTGCGGTATCGACATTGGTTGTGGCGCCCGCACCGTTAACGTAGGTAGTGTGGACCTGGTATTTGAGGTAAGTGATCTCGGAACCACCACTGGCAACATCCAAACTAGATCCGGGGGTGGAATACAAGTTTACAGGCACACCCTTGGCGGCGTTCTGTAGCAACTGACTGCCCCAGGCGGTCGACCAGGTGCCACCAGAGATATCAAGGGTTTCCTTCCACTTAAGGGTGGCAAAACCGTCCCCAATAAGAGCGAAAGAACTGTCCAACTTACCCTTTGCATTGGCAGTACCATTATTGAGGGGGAACTCAGTAACAATGTGCGCGGCAGCATCGTCGGTAGACGCGGAGTTAGAAGCATTAATGTAAGAGTTTGACGCATCACGATCTATGAGACGGTCGTTGGCAGCGCTAGCGGAGTTCTTAACACCCATCTGGATATCACCCAAAAGTTTTACATCAAGAGCAGTGCCAGAAAGGTTCTGTTTGCCAGGCATCATCCAAGCTCTGATATTGGGGAGGGTGGAGATGGTAGCACTCTTTCCGGCGGTTCTCTCGTTAGAGAAACCGTTAGCATTACCATACTTCAAGAAGACAGTGTAGCTCTCACCATTCTTAAAAGAACCACCCTCAAGTTGAGCATTGTTATATTTAACCCATGGTTTAGTTCCTTGGCTGTCTTGGTTGCGAATTTTTCGCCACTGCTTAGACACGTCATCATAGTAGTCAAAGATGAAATCATCAGCCGTGCTTCCAGTGGGCACATTTTGAGAAAGATCAATAAAGTCAATACCATCATCCGGAACGCCAACATAGTCAAAGGAAATATCCGTGTTGTATGAACCATCAGCAATGATAGCAGGAAGGAAAGGAACATCCTTAGTTCTGAAGATAGCAGCCTTTGCTTGAGTCACAACAGAACCACGGTTATCCACCTTATCGTCATAGTATGCAATTTTGAGACGGTTAGTCAAGTTGGCATTGGTTTGGTCATCTGTATTGGCTTGAAGTTCTTTTCCAACTATTAGCTTGTAACCGCTGGGAGCAGAAGGACAACCCTCAATGGGCTTACCAGCGCCCTGGTCGGTTCCAGTCGTGTTGGTGGCATCAACAATACCGCTGGATAAAGCATCACCCTCCACCTTGTTTCCAGCAGAATCAAGGGTGAGTGCGATGGGGAAAGCGTAGTATTGACGAGACACGTCAGTGTATGTACCAGAAGCCACCTTACTGTTAGGAAGAGAAAAACGAACAGTCGTGGCAGTACCAGTAGTCTCCACGAATTGTCCCTTGGCCTTGGCGGTAGAGAGTAAAAATCTCCATTTGCCTCTGTTTCCAACCGCAGGATTCTGGGTGGTATCTCTTCCGGTGGAAGGGTGGTTCAAGTTATTGGACAAGTCAG